>Ga0155768_106_pt2 | contig 4685 bp, 4 predicted proteins | sample RifCSPlowO2_01_FD_107422 | JGI IMG/M metagenome (GOLD analysis project Ga0155768, IMG submission 107422) | Candidatus Nomurabacteria bacterium RIFCSPLOWO2_01_FULL_41_52 | reverse complement strand
GTGGGGGTATATTTCGTAAATTTCTTTCGTACTGACTTCCGCGACTAAATTTCTTAAGTTTGGATTTTTAAATGCCACATTATTGCGGCCGGCAATTAATTTCCCCAAGCTCACGCCCTCGTTTCTCAGCTTCTGCGTCAAAGCTCTGGTATCTTTTATTTGAAGTGCTGGTATTCCTTCTTTTTTCAGCCATTTTCCCAGCGTGGTTTGCATAGCATGATGCGACGGCGTATCTATGTAATTACAGACTACCAGCCCGGAAACCTGGATTTTTGACGATTCCCAAAACTCTTTTTTTGGCACCCCATAATTCCCGACCAAAGGATAGGTTAAAACCAAAATCTGTCCTTTAAATGAGGGATCAGTCAGGGCTTCCGGATAGCCTACCATCCCGGTGGCAAAAACCACTTCGCCGGCAACGGATTTTTCTGCACCAAAACTTTCGCCTATATATTGACTGCCATCTTTCAGAATCAATTTTGCTGTTTTACTTTTCATATATTTCTTCGGTCCGCCGAAGCTTTAGCGAAGGCGACGCCTTTAATTATTGTCATAGCCACGCTTCCGGGAAAAGTTATCCCTTCAAACGGCGACCAGCCGCATTTTGTTTTCAATATGTCCTTGGTGATTGTTGTCGGCTTGTTTATATTGAGAATCGTGAGCGAACCTATATATCCTTCTTTTATTTTTCCGTATCGGTTCGGAGAAAATTGATTGAAAAAATTCCCGGGATTAGCTGAGCAGGCTCGCGCAATTTCTTCCGGAGAAAAATTGCGTTCTTTCATCAGCCATGTTGCAAACGGACCATAGGTATCAAGCTGGGGCGTACCGGACATGCCCACAGTTTTTTCTTCCTGCGAATGCGGAGCATGATCGGTAGCCAAAAAATCTATCGTGCCGTCGCGCAAAGCTTCCGTTAAATAATTTTTATCGCCAGCGGTGCGCAGGGGCGGATTCATCCGCATCCATTCTCTGTTGTTTTCGGTAAGCATTTCCCCGCTAAAATACAAATGATGCGGAGAAACTTCTGCAACGACGTTTACTTTGCGCATTTTGGCATTTTTGATCTTTCGTATGCCTTCCGCCGTCGAGCAGTGACAAATTTTCCCCTGTAAATTATATTTTTCAATCATTGATAGGGCGAAATCTATCGCTGATGTTTCCGCTTCGGGCGGACGGCGTCTTTCGTGAGTAGTCTCGTTTTTATTTTTATTTAAAATCTCCGGGTCTTCGCAGTGAAAACTAACATTCTGCCCGCTATATTTTGAAATTACTTTTTCTAAATCAATTTTATCGGTAAAAAATAATTCTCCTATCGACGGGCCCATAAAAACTTTATAAGGAACTTTTCTGGAGAGCGGCTCGGTATGTGGGCCGATACCGGCATAAAGTAAAACCTCTACTCCGGATTTTTTCGCTAAAATATTTTTTGCGTCATAGCTAGAGTTGTCTATCGGCGGCACAGGATTATTTGGCATCTCGGCAAAAGCAACCACTCCGCCATTGATGGCCGCCACGCCGGCGGTTTTAAAGTCCTCTTTGTAGTCCTGTGAATGGTCGGTGCATTCGCGCGCATGGACATGCAAATCCACGAACCCAGGGAAAATTAATTCGTCTTTCAGCAGAACATCGGCAACTCCCGTCGGTTCCCCAACTTTTGTAATTAACTCGGTTGTTTGGTCGATTTCAATTCGTTTTCTTTCCCCCGTATTCGCAATAATGCCTTCTATACTAAACATGTGTTTTGAACCTGCCTCGATTGGCCAAGGCGGGCAAAAAAATAACCCCGACAGGGGCTTTTGTAAAAATGAAAATAGGAATATTATAGATGTGATTTTGGGGAGTGTTTGACTTGTTTCGCGCTTGATACATTGTTTAAGATACTAGCATTTTAAAAAATATATGCAAGCCCGAACACTTATATTAAAGATATTGATTGCGATGCGCCAAAGGCGCTTCTTAAATATAAGTGTGCAGGCAAGTACTTGAAAAAATCCGGAAAAAAGAATATAATAAATCTATCATGTTGATACCGACCGTTATAGAAAAATCGCAATTTGGGGAAAGGGCTTATGATATTTATTCCCGTCTTTTGCGCGAACGGATTATATTTTTGGGCGGACCGATAGATGACCATACTGCGAACATTGTCATCGCCCAGCTCCTTTTCCTCGAGTCCGAGGACGCCAAAAAAGATATTTTTCTTTACGTCAATTCTCCCGGCGGATCGGTTACTTCCACCATGGCAATCGTGGACACCATGAACCACGTGCGCCCGGATATTTCCACTTTTTGCGTGGGCCTGGCCGCTTCCGGCGGAGCGATTATTTTGTCCGCGGGCAAAAAAGGCAAGCGCTACATTTTGCCGAATGCCGAGGTTATGATCCATCAGCCGTTGGGCGGAGTGGAAGGACAGGCGACGGATATCGCCATTACGGCAAAACATATTTTGAAAACGAGAGATAATTTAAATAAACTTCTGGCAAAAAATACCGGCAAGTCCCTCCAGCAAATAGAAAAAGACGTGGAAAGAGATTTCTTTATGGATGCCGAAGAAGCGAAAAAATACGGACTTGTTGACGAAATAGTCACTAAATCCAAAGCTCCTGTTGCGAAAAACACCGCTTAAAAATTGAAAAAGCCAGTGACGTCCTCCCGGGGTCACTGGCCTGTTGAGCTTTATGCTCCTTCACTTTTTCCCGCCGATACGGACGGGCGATTTCTTTTTAGTGAGTTCTGTTTGTGTAAAGAACAGAACCCACTCGTCGGAGATCTCCTTGCCACCACAGCCAAGGATTTCCCCAGACGCGAGTTTAGGCTCGAAGAGATTCATGGCCGTTTGGGCGGCCTCTCGAATCCGCCCCTTTAAGGCCTGCTCAAAGAACGGGTCGCCAAGCTGGGAGATTGTGTACTTGATTCCCCTAGCATTGGCTTTTTTCTTCGCCCTTACGACTCTCTCTTGCTCCCCCTTCAGAAATACCTGATAACGCTTCAAGATATCCTGAAAGGAATTCATTCGCCAGTATGCACGGCAAGCACCGCTGTCAATGCCTACTGGTACGCTGAAATCGTACTGGTCGAGAGTGCTCAAGGCGTTTTTAAGGCCTTCAATCGTGTCTTTCTTTTCGGACGACTCCAATGCAACCGAGAGGCCGCAAAGGAGCATCACCACAAGAGCGAGAATCAACTTCTTCACAAAAACCTCCCGGCGCGGAATTGCGCCATTAGAACTTTCTTTTATAGTTCACTACTAAAAGCCAAAAAAGTCAATGAGAGTGATATGTCAACAGAATCAACTAGACCCGCCTTCGCCCATGGCTTCGGACGGGCAGGCATATTTCCCATATTACTAGACAGGAGAAACACTTTCTGTTATACTAACCATGTTGAATTTTAAAAATTTATTTCACTCGGTTCGCAGGAATATTCCATATATTATGAAGTTTTTAAAGCAAAATTTCCCACGCCTCGGCGGGGTAAATAAAATCTTTAGTCTTGAGGAAATAAAACCGCAAATATAGTGGCATGTTCTTGTAAGCTGACACAAAGCTTATGAGCATAATAATAATTCTAATCGGAGTCGGAGTACTCCTTTTGGGCGTGGGCATCGGATACTATCTCCGTTTGATAATCGCGCTCGGAAAAAGGCGGTCAATTGAAATTGACATCAAGCAGATGATGGTCGGCGCGAAAGAAGAAGCGCAAAAAATTACGGACGAAGCAAAAAAGAAATCCGAGGAACAGCTCGCGAATCTGAAGGAAGAAGAAAAGAAAAAAGAACAGGAATTCAGGGAAACGGAAAAAAGGCTTATCAAAAAAGACGAATTTTTGGACGCGCGGCAAATTGAAGTAAACAAAGAAGTGGAAGGCATCAAGCTCAAAGTGGAAGAAATAAAAAAGATTCAGGAAAAAGTATTAAAGATAGAAGAAGAAAAAATAATAGAACTGGAAAGAACGGCAAGGCTGACCGAAGAAGAAGCCAAGAATGAGCTGCTGAAAGATGTTGAAAAAAAATACGAGGAAGATATCTTGATTAAAATACAGAAACTCGAAAACAATAATGAAGAAAAATTGGACCGCAGAGCCAAGGACATTTTGGCTACATCTATTCAGCGCCTCGCTTCAAGCACCGCATCTGAACTGATGACAACAGTCGTATCTATTCCAAATAATGAAATCAAAGGCAAAATCATTGGAAAAGAGGGCCGGAATATCAGAGCTTTTGAAAGAGCGGCCGGAGTGGAATTGATTGTAGACGATACGCCGGGCTCAATCGTCATTTCTTCGTTTGACCCTATCAGGAGACAGGTCGCCCGCCTGGCGCTGGAAAATCTGATTCTGGACGGGCGCATTCAGCCGGCTAAAATTGAGGAGCTGGTGGAAAAAGCCAAAGAAGAAATAAATAAAATAATCAAGGAAAAAGGCGAACAGGCGGTCTATGAATGCGGAATATTCAATTTTGACCCGCGCATTATCGCCATCATCGGGCGGTTGTATTTCCGCACCAGCTACGGGCAGAACGTCCTCCAGCATTCCATTGAAATGGCGCACATTGCCGGAATGATTGCCGAAGAACTGGGCGCCGACGTGGCAATCGCCAAAGCCGGGGCCTTGGTGCATGACATCGGCAAAGCGCTGGACCACGAGGTGCAAGGCACACATATTGAAATAGGTATGCGCATTTT
>Ga0155768_119_pt1 | contig 16836 bp, 19 predicted proteins | sample RifCSPlowO2_01_FD_107422 | JGI IMG/M metagenome (GOLD analysis project Ga0155768, IMG submission 107422) | Candidatus Nomurabacteria bacterium RIFCSPLOWO2_01_FULL_41_52 | reverse complement strand
GTGGAAGATAAAATGGAATATCAATCAATGTCGCAAAACGCAAAAGCTTTTGCCAAGCCGGGCGCGGCGGAAAAAATCGCCCGCGAATTGATAAATACGGCTTTAAGCCACGAAAGGTAGATACTAAATACAGAATGCAACCCACCTAACCTCCCTTGTCAGGGAGGGACAGAATGCAAATGCAAAAACATAAATTTTTAAATATTCCTTATATTCCTTATGACAAAAATCTTATTTCTCGTGCTAGGGAGTTAAGAAGAAAAACGACAGAAGCAGAAAAATTTTTTTGGAGCAAAATTTTAAAGGATAAAAAATTGGTAAATTTTAAATTTACCAGACAAAAACCACTAGATCATTTCATAGTGGATTTTTATTGTGCAAGTTTGGGTATTGCAATAGAACTAGACGGAAAAGTTCATAATTTTCAGAAAGCTAGAGATAAAGAAAGGGATAATTTATTAGAACAAAAATTTGATTTAAAAATAATTAGGTATAAAAATGAAGGAATTTTAAATAATATGGAGAAAGTTGCTGAGGATTTAATTAAAAAATTAAAAATGCAACCCTCTCCCGGCCTCTCCCTTATCAGGGCGAGGAGAAATGGTAAGATAAAGTCCCTCTGATAAGGGGGATTTAGGGGGTTGTATTTATATGCTATTATATAAATATGCCGGATAATAAAGTTGTCACCAGATTTGCGCCATCGCCTACGGGCCTTTTACATCTAGGAAACTACAGAACAGCGATTTTCGCCTACCTTTATGCCAAGAAAAACAACGGTTCTTTCGTGCTTCGCATTGAAGATACCGACAGAAAGCGCTCGAAAAAGGAATATGAGAAAAATATCATTGAGAGTTTAAAGTGGCTCGGACTTGATTATGATAAATTTTACAGGCAGTCGGAGCATGTGGACAGGCATCAATTTTACTTGGAGAAGATGATCAAAGAAGGAAATGCTTATATCTCCAAGGAAGCAGCCAAAGACGGCAGCGGTGTCATTAAAGAACTGGTCAGGTTTAAAAATCCAAATATTGACGTTAGTTTCAAGGATGAAATAAAAGGAGAGGTCACAATGAATACCAAAGATTTGGGGGATTTTGTAATTGCTAAAAATTTAGGCGAACCGTTATTCCATTTGGCCGTTGTCGTCGACGATTTTGAAGCGGGAGTGACGCACGTGATACGAGGAGAAGACCATGTTTCCAACACCCCCCGCCAAGTATTGATCGGGCGGGCTATAGGCGCGCCGACTCCGATATATGCCCATATGCCGCTCGTTTTGGCCCCCGATAGATTGAAACTTTCAAAACGCCGGGGCGCCCTGCCGTTAACGGAGTATAAAAATCGCGGTTTTCTACCTGAAGCTATTCTCAACGGGGTGGCTTTCGTTGGCTGGAATCCGGGAACTGAAAAAGAAATTTTCACCCGCGATGAACTGATAGAAGCTTTTGAGCTTTCACGAGTGCAGAAAAGTCCGGCTGTTTTCAGTGAAGAAAAATTGGAATGGTTCAACAAGGAGCATATGAAACTACTTAGTCCGGAAGAAATAGAAAAAAATATTTTAGAACAATTACCCGACAATATGCGGAATAAAAAAATCATTCCAATTATTTTTGAACGAATCTCAAAGTGGGGAGACGTGAAAATTGTAGCAGAGAAACTTGCCTATTTATTTAATAGGCTGGGATATTCTGATGTAAACCTACCTATTTGGAGAGATTTAGAAAACCATCCTGAAAAAATAGAAAAAACATTAGGGTATTTAAAAAGTGTTCTCGATTTGTTAAAAGTAGCAAAAGAAGAAAATTGGAATTATGAATCACTAAAAAATACGATATGGGATTATTCTGGGAAAGAGGGGAGGGGAAATATTTTATGGCCATTAAGATTTGCTCTTTCTGGAGAAAAAGAGTCACCAGATCCTTTTGAACTAGCAGAAATATTAGGGAGAAGCGAAACGTTGGATAGGATAGAAAGACTCATTAAGTTTTTAGAAGATATCACAAAAATCACTTTTACTGAAACAGGGGAAACTAACATGCTTAATAGTAAAGAGGCAACACAGGATAGCACGAATATAACCGACACAAGTACAACTTGAAAGTGGTTATAACTTATTTTATGGTTTGTTGTCTTAATTATAAAATTGTGCTATGATGGTAAACATCATGTTAAAAGTAAATTTTTTCCACATTTGTGAGAATGCAATATTAGAAAGCGGGACAAATAATGTTTCTCTCATTAATATCTTTGAGAATATTAATGCAAACAACTTTCCGGCGATTCACCCTGTTCTGAGAATTGTTGTGGGTCTCGAAAATAAGAATCCAGGTATATACGATGTTGAACTTGTGTTCTTGGATGAGAAAGCTGAAATATTAAAAATTCCAGCTAAAGTCACCATCGGAACAAATGGTAAAGGTAATTGGGTGCACAAAATAATTAGTTACCCAATTCCTCGCGAATTAACACATCAGATAAAATTGAATTATGAAGGGAAAACTATCTATACGGGATATTTAACGATAAATAATAAATAAGGTATAATTTGAATCTAGCTTTACAACTACGATCAAATGAAACTTTATCACGACGACAAAAAGCTATTTACCATAATAGTTTTGATAATTCTGTTGATAATGCCGGCTGTTTTTTCTTATGCGCAAACCGTTTCGGAATTGCAGAATAAAATAAACCAAAAAGATTCCGACATAGCCAAATTGGAAGAGGAAATAAAAGCTTATCAGATAGAACTTGACAATTTAGGGAAACAGAAAAGTTCTCTGAGTAAATCACTGAAAGAGCTTGATTTGACCAGAAAAAAATTAAATACTGATATCGCCGTAACTCAGAAAAAAATTGATAAGACAAATCTCAAAATACAAAACTTGAGTTATGATATAAATGATAAAGAAAAAGCCATAAAAAACAACCTGGATTCTATCGGGCTGGAGATTAAAAACACCAACGAATTTGAACAAAGCAGTATGGTGGAAAATATATTGTCTAATGACAATTTTGCATTTATCTGGAACGATATAGACAATATGGTCACGGTGCGCGAAAGAATCAGGACCTATACAGTTGAATTAAAACAAATAAAAGGCGCGCTGGAAGATACCAAGAAAATAACGATTGCGGCCAAAAACGAGCTTACCAGACTCAAATCCCAGCTTTCGGACCAGCAAAAGATAGTGATGCAAAATACCAACGAAAAGAACAAGCTTTTAAAGCAAACTAAAAATAGCGAAGTAGCTTATCAGAAACTTTTAAAAAGCCAACTGGCGAAAAAAGAAGCCTTTGAAAGAGAATTGCGGGAATATGAATCCCAATTAAAGTTTATTCTGGACCCTTCAAAACTGCCCGGTTCCGGAGTTCTAAGTTGGCCTTTGGATAAAATTTTTGTTACCCAGGAATTCGGGGCGAAAACCGGACCCCACAGAACATATACCAGCGGTCATAGCGGGACTGATTTTCGGGCCAAAACCCCGCTGCCGGTCAAAGCTATGGCGGATGGCACGGTTAAGGGAACAGGGGATACGGATGTCAGTTGTTCCGGTGTTTCTTTTGGCAAATGGATTTTTATAGAATATAATAACGGCCTCTCCAGCACTTACGGGCACCTTTCACTTATCAAAGTTGTTGAAGGGCAAAGAGTTTCAAGAGGGGAAGTGGTGGGTTATACCGGAGGCACCGGCCGGGTCACAGGACCGCATCTGCATGTCTCACTTTACGTCTCAAGCGCGGTTAGCGTGGCGACCGTGCCCAGCAAATCTTGCCCCGGGAGGATTCTCAAACAGCCCATTGCCGCCATTAACGCTTATCTGGACCCGATGTATTATTTGCCTTCATATATTAAAAATTAAGCACTTCCATTGTTTTATTAAATGTTTATGGTAAAATAACGTATATGAAAAATATTATGAAAAATAAAAAAAGTCTGTCTGATGACAGGCAGGGCGGGTTTATTCAATTAATAATTATTATTATCGTTGCCCTTCTTGTGATGCGTTATTTTGGCATCACGATATCCGGAATTCTGGATTATTTTAACCTTACCTGGCCCGACATAATAAATTGGCTGAAAGAGGCCGTCACCTGGCTGAAGAATCTATTTAATAGCGTTAAATAAATTAAATAAAGCATACCCATATATGCCGCACAATTTGTGTAATGTTTGGATTTGTTGTATATACTCAAACATATATTGTGCGACACGGGTATTGTTTACTGGCACGAGGCAGAAAGCATATATCCTGCTCTCTGTGCCTCTTCCCCTGTCGTGAAATAGACCCGATTTTCTTGTTTGATAGTTTTGCCGGCGGAACATCCGAGCGAATAATATTTTGTTCCCCTGCTTGAAGCGAAGAAATTTTTTCCGGAATTTGAGATTATATTATTTGTTTGAGAATTGTTAAAAGTGGCAGAAATTGGTTCTATTGACGATATTGCGTTTGCCTCCTGTTGGTCTCCGTATTCTATCTTTATGCCCGAAGAATTGGCTTCTTTTGATAGTCTACCCAGCTCAAATGACCCTAATCCTGTCAAAATAACGATAATAACTATCAAAATGTCCTTCCCTTTTTCGCTCTCAATAAATTGCTTGATTTTTTCCATGGTTTCGGTTATACTCTTAATTGCATCTATTAATTATAAGCATTATAAACTAGAACCTAGAAGCTAACAACTAGTTGCAACTAATCAATCATGGCCCATAGAAAAGCCGGCGGTACAGCTAAAAACTTAAGAGACTCAAACCCGAAATACCTCGGTATTAAGCTGGCTGACGGCCAAAAGGCCCAATCCGGCTCTATTATCGTCCGCCAACGCGGCACGGTCATTATGGCGGGCAATAACGTGTCTATAGGCAGGGACCATACCCTTTTCGCCCTAAGACCCGGCACGGTCAAATTTGGCTCCAAACGTAAAATCTCCTTCCACGGCAAAACCGCAATCAAAAAAGTAGTGAATGTGGTCTAAATAAAAAAATCCCCGATAAGGGGATTTTTTTATATTTTCTCAACAATAAGTTTAAACGAAGATTTTTTATCTTTGATGGAAATCGGGATTTCAAACTCCCCTACTTCTTTAATCGGTTTTTCCAGAACAATAAATTCTTCCGCTATGTCGGCGTGGTGCTGAAGCTTCATTTCTTCCACGATTTCTTTATTTTTTATGCCGGAAAACAGATGCCCTTTTTCATCCGCTTTTGCTTTAATAACAAGAACTTTACCTTTTATTTCTTCCAAATTTTTCATCAAAAGGCCCATTTGCACTTCCCTTTCTATCGCGATATTTTTCATCCTTTTTTCCAATTCAACAATTGCTTTTGGCGTCGCCGGCTCGGCGAGCTTTCTGGGAAATAAAAAGTTCATGGCATAGCCGTCGTTTACCTCCTTTATGTCGTGTCTCTTCCCTACCCTGACAACATCTTGTAAAAATATAACTCGCATGAATTAGTTGCTAGTTGCTAGTGACTAGGTGCTAGAACCTAGAAACTAGAACCTAATTACTTAATAATAATTCCACCGCCTTGTCCATCTGCGGATCTTTTTTCGCGTCAAGATCTTTTTGCGTAATTTCTGCCGGATAATCCGGAGTCAGTCCTTTTTCCGAAATAGAAGTCCCATCCGGAGTCAGCCACTTCGCCACCGTAATTTTTAAAATCGTGTCCGAAGTGATGTCCACGACCTCCTGCACGGAACCCTTGCCAAAACTCTGACTTCCCACCAGTTTTGCGCGTCCGTGGTTTTGCAAGGCGCCGGCCAGGATTTCGGAAGCCGAAGCCGAACCGCTATCTATCAGAATCACGAATTTTAATTTATCGTTGAATATATCATAGCCTCTGCTCCTGAATATTTCCGGCGCCTTGTTATTGCCATAGTCTTCGGTCACGATAATCTTTCCTCCTTTCAAGAACCAGCTTGCCATATCAACGGCCGAATCCAGATAACCGCCCGGATTTCCCCTCAAATCAAGCAGAAGCCGGACACTCCCAGATTCCACGAATTGTTTCATTGCATTGCGGAAAAGATTGGCGGCATTGGCGGAAAAACTGTAAAGCTTGATTACGAAAATTCCGTCTGCCCTCAATTCCGTATCCAAAGTCGGTATGGTGATGGTGTCCCGCACGATTCTTATTTCTTTCGGCTCCCTGTTTCCTTCGCGCGAGATTGTAAGCGTAACGGCTGTTCCTTTTTCTCCCCGTATCAGCCTGATTGCTTCTTCAATACCTAATCCCGAAGTAACGGTTTTATCAATTTTCAGAATTTTGTCGCCGGATTTAATATTCGCCCTGTAAGCGGGAGTGTCTTTGAGCGGGGCAATGACCGTCAGCACTTTATCTTTCATTCCGACTTCCATGCCGATTCCGTCGAAATTGCCGGCTATTTCGTCTTCAAATGACTTAGCTTCTTCTGGGGTGAAAAATACGCTATATGGGTCGTTTAGAGAGCCTACAAGGCCTGAAATTGCCCCATAAACCCTGTCTTGGTCGGTTATTTCACCGGCGGTTGGATTTTTTTCGTTAATGGCATTCCAAACTTTCCAGAATGGAGAAAAGTCGGTTTGAGTCGCGACTTGCGTTTCTTTTCCGGAAATACCAAGAACTTTATCTATCTCCGGGCGATTTTGGTCTCCGACATAAACACCGGAGATAAAAAATAAGGCTATCAGCAAAACAGTAACCGTAACATACTTTGTTTTAGAAAAATGTTCCATATTTTTAGATTTCTTATTCTATGTGTTCTTATTGTTCCCCTGCCACCGCATCTTTTTCATTTTCGTTGCCGTTAAAATCGCTGTTCTCCCTAAAATTATCAAAAGTCTTTTTCTCTGTCATTTTATAATCTTTATATAGGATATAGCTGAAATAAACGAGCCCTAATCCGGACAAAGTAAACAAGATATCTTTCCAGGAATATGGAAAGCCCAAGTATGGCAATATTGCCACCCAGATTCCCAGAACTAAAAGTATTCGTGCTTTGCGCATGGATATATTGTATTTCATAAATAAGCAAAATGCAAATGTAATTTATTTGAAATATTCCGGAGTATTAACGGACATCCAATCCAAAAGTTCTCGCATAATGGAAGAAGCTGCACCGCCGCCGCTGCTTGAAGGCCCCGATTCCATCATTATGGCAAAAGCATATTTAGGATTTTCATATGGGAAAAAGCCGATGACCCAGGAATTTACCTTATTTTTAGCGACACCAATCTGAGCCGTGCCGGTTTTGGCGGCGACTTTTACATAAGGCACATTGAGCGCCACAGCTGTGCCATAAGTTGCCGCGGCTCTCATTCCCTGATGCACTACATCAAAATATTCTTTTTTAATATCTATTGTGATAACTGGATTTTCCCCGCCTGCAACGGCTATGCCGTAGGCATTGCGGGCAGGTTTTTCAACATCATTTAATGTTAAATGCGGGGTCAGTAATTTTCCGCTATTGGCGATAGCCCCTACCGCCCGGGCCATTTCCATCGGAGTCACTTGAAAGCCGTATTGTCCGATAGCGGTATGGTAAGTGTCTCCAATACGCCAAGGGTCTCCCTTGAAATTCGCTATTTTCCATTCCGGACTCGGAATCACGCCTTCTTTTTCATCCGGCAAATCAACTCCGGTTTTTTCTTCAAAACCGAACAGTCTCGCGTATTTTCCGAGATTTACGATGCCAAGCCCTTTTTGATTTTCGTATCCCCCGCCGACTTCATAAAAGTAAACGTCGGAAGATACGGCGAGAGCTTCCATCATATTTGTCCAGCCGTTTACTTTCCAGTCTTTAAAAACGGTTTTTTGATCCGGGAAATAAGGATTCGGAATTGAGATAGAGCCGGTTGAAAGAATTTTTTTATACGGATCAATTATGCCTTCAGCCAGAGCGGCCAAAGCAAAAAACGGCTTGACAATTGAGCCCGGAGTATAGAGTCCCGAAATATCCCTGTCCAGAAAAACTTTTCTTTTATCGGTCAGGTAATTATTTATTTTTGGCGCGTCCTTCCCGAACGAGAGAATTTCGGAATTATACTCCGGAAAGCTTGTTGTAGTTATAATTTCCCCGTTTCGGGCGTCAATAATCACCCCTGCCCCGCCGGTGAAAGATTTATTTTCCGACAAGTTCTTGATAAGGGCGAACAGTTCCGTCTGTATTCGCGAATCAATCGTCGTTATCAGGTCCGTGCCCTGCTTGGGGGCATTCACGATATTTTCCGAATATATTTTTCCCAACGCATCCGTTTCTATTATTTTTGACCCGTTTTCGCCCTTTAGCAGGCTGTCGTACTGCTTTTCCAGCCCGTCTTTGCCGATAAATTCACCCTGCCAATAATTGCCCGTTTTGTCCTGAGTCGGATAACTGACATAGCCCAAGAGATGCGAAAATCCGGATGATAAATATGCGCGGGTGGGAACAGGAGCTTCGGCTATTTTCTTGTTCCAAGCCAGTTCTATTTTATTGCGGTCATAGATTATTCCCCTATCGGTGAAAATAATGGCCTTGACTAAAATATTATTTTGGCTCCGCTTGAAATACGCCTCGCCTTTGTAAACTTGAAGGTAAATAAGCCGAGTTCCGAAAATTCCGGTGAAAATTACGAACAGGACGCCCAGCAGGAATATTGTTTTTTTAGGAATCGGCTTTTCTATCCGTCCCTCGAATTGCTGGCGGTCGAAATTCTGCAGATTTTTTGAGTCCAGAAAAATTTCATCCGGCTCGACGAAAGAATGTTTTTTAAGCATAGAATTTAAGTTTCTTTTTTATTATTTCTATAATCAGGAAAACTGCGAGAGAGCCTATAAAAGAAATAAAAATTGCGCCGGAAAATTTAGCTTCCCGGACGCCATAGAGCAAATCGGACAGGAGAAATAAAATAACCGCTTCCCAGAAAACATTAAAATAAAACATGCCAATCAGCGCCAATATGACAGATACCCAGAAAGGCATAAAAAGTATTGAAAACAAAAGTAAAATAGAAGCCGCAATTCGAAATATCATAATCCCATCTTACTTTGAAGCGAGTTTGGAAGCAAGACCGGTATAATTTTGAGGAGTGATTTTCAACAGCTCTTTCTTTACTTTATCACTGACCGGAAGCGTATTTATAAATTTGTGAATGTCTTGAAAAGTAACTTTTTTGCCGCGAGTCAGTTCTTTCAATTTCTCATACGGCATTTTTACTCCTTCGCGCCGCAAGATGGTCTGAATGGCTTCAGTAATTATTTCCGGATGTGTATTTAAATCTTCTTTTATTTTTATCTCATTAACCTTAATTTTATTTAATCCCCCAAGAAGTGAAACATAAGCCAAATATGAATGTCCAAATGCTGTGCCAAAAGCGCGCTCTACCGTGGAATCTGAAAGATCCCGCTGAAGTCTCGAAATCGGGAGTTTGCGGGCAAAGAATTCAAATAAGGCATTAGCCAGACCCAGATTACCCTCGCTATTTTCAAAATCAATCGGATTTATTTTGTGCGGCATAGTGGAAGAGCCCACTTCTCCCTTTTTTGGCTTTTGGGTTATCCAATCATCGGAAATATATCTCCACATATCCTGGTTAAGATCAATAAGCATATTATTGAATCTCTTAAAATGGTCAAAAAGTTCAATGTAAGAATCATGAGGCTCGATTTGCGTAGTAAACGGATTCATTTCAAGTTTGAAGATTAATTTTTTATTAAAATTACTGATAAATTTTTTTGAAAATTTCAACCAGTCAAACTTTGGGAATGCCGCTATATGCGCGTTGTAATTTCCGGAGGCGCCGTTAAGTTTGACCAGAATTTTTTGACCGGACAAATGATCCAAACCTCGTCCAAGCCTATGAGCGAACACGCCCATTTCTTTGCCAAAAGTTGTCGGGCTTGCCGGTTGTCCGTGAGTGCGCGCCAACATCGGCAGATTCCTGTAGTGTTTAGCCAAAAGCTCAAGCTCATGGTTAACTTCTTTTAATTTCGGCACCAAAATATTTGCTGTTGCTTTGCTTAATGTCAATCCGTAAGCAATATTGTTTGTATCCTCGGAAGTCAGTCCGAAATGAATCCATTCCAGGCTGTCTTTTAATGATGTTTTTGAAAGTTTTTCTTTGATAAAATATTCAACTGCTTTTACATCATGGTTCGTGGTTGTTTCTATCTTTTTGATATGTTTGAAATCCGAATCGGAAAGATTGTATAAATTTCTGATTTTTTTAATTTCTTTTGAGGTAAATTTTCTCAAAATAGTTTTTTTCTCCACAGAAAGAGCTATTAAATATTCCCCTTCTACCATTACCCGGTATTTCATCAATGCTTCTTCCGAAAAATACAGCGCGAGTGCCCGGGTTTTTTCAAAATATCTTCCGTCTAATGGAGAAATTGAATTTAATGGCATATTTTTAGATTTCATATTTTTTAAGATTATTTTCTATTCTTTTTTCAATATCTCCCGTTTCAGCCACGAAAGGAACTCCGGTAATTTGCTCGCAGATTTGCACATATCGCCTGGAAAGTTCCGCAACCATTTCTGCCGGGGCCGGCGGCAATATTTTATCCTTGTACGGGTCGCAGTGCTCTTTGAACCACAGGCGCAGGAATTCTTTATCAAAATTTTCCGGCTCCAAGCCTTGTTCTATTCTTTCTTTATAAGAATTTGCCTGCCAGTAGCGGGAAGAGTCCGGGGTATGGATTTCATCAATCAGCATTACTTCTCCGTCTTCATTTAGCCCGAATTCATATTTTGTGTCCACCAGGATCAATCCCCGCTCCAAAGCAAGTTCTTGTCCGCGAGCAAAAAGTTTCAGAGTAATCTCGGAAACTTTTTGCCATACTTCCGGCACCATTATTTTTTCTTCCAAAATAATTTTACTGGTCAGGGGTCTGTCATGGGCTTCAAATTTTGTAGTCGGAGTCAGTACCGGTTGGTCCAACTTTTGATTTTTCTTCATACCATCCGGCAGGACAAAATCACCAAAATCTCTTTGTCCTTTTTGGTATAGAATCCACAAAGCGGTTCCGGTCACTCCGGTGATATATCCGCGTACCACCATTTCAACCGGAAGAACGGCGCACTTTTTACCCACTACCACATTCGGGTCGGGAAAATCTATCACATGATTTTGGACTATGTCTTTTGTATTCTCAAACCAAAATTTACTGACCTGCGTCAATACTTGGCCTTTGCGGGGAATGAGCGCCAGGTTGCGGTCAAAAGCCGAGTATCTGTCCGTAGAAATCAAAATAACTTTGTCATCTTGATTATAAACGTCTCTAACCTTGCCGACGTATTTTTCTCCCAGGTTTTTAAAATTTGTTTTTTCCAGGATATTCATTTTATTTTAAAATTACCTTACCTTTTCCTTTAATAATTTTACCAATTTTTTTTATATGAAAAGTGGGGTATTTTTTTAAAATCTTTTGCATCTTTTCTTTTTCTGAATGTGGCACGATCAAGACAAGCCCGATGCCCATATTGAAAGCAGTATACATTTCTCTCTCACCAACATTACCAATTTTTTGCATAAAAGGGAAAATCGGAAGCATGGGCCAGGAGCCCTTAGTAATTTCCGCGTCTAGATTTTTCGGTAGTATTCTTGGAATATTTTCGATAAATCCTCCTCCCGTAATATGCGCGATTCCCCTTATATTTACCTTATTATCCAACATTTCTAATACGGGATTTGTATAATTAGTGTGTACCTTTAACAACACCTCACCTATAGTGCTTTTTAATTCCGGAATTCTGGAGTTTATTTTATATTTTCCTATTTCAAAAATCAATTTTCTTGCTAGAGAAAAACCATTTGTATGAAGTCCCGAAGAAACGAAACCGAACATAATATCACCCTCTTTTATTTTTTCTCCTGTTATGATTTTATTTTTTTCCACCACTCCGGTAATGCATCCGGCAATATCATGTTCCCCTTTCATATAGATTCCCGGCATTTCGGCTGTTTCTCCTCCGATAATAGCTACACCTGCTTTCTTGCAGGCTTTTGCCATCCCAGAAACCATAGCTTCCATTTCTTCCGGCACTAAAATTTCATTAGCTACATAATCTAAAAAAGTAAGTGGTCTTGCACCCATGGCTATTATATCTCCGCAACTATGCCCGACGATGTCTTCTCCGACAGAATCATATTTCTTTGCCATTCTAGCCACAGAGAGCTTAGTACCCACTCCATCTATACTCTGCACCAAGATTGGATGTTTGTAAGATTTTAAAATTTTCCCAATATCATAAAGTCCACCGAAGTGTCCAATACCGGTAAGCACGGCCTTAGTATGCGTACTTTTTACACTTTTCTTTATTCGTCTGACGACTTCATTTCCTTTATCAATATTTACTCCAGCATGTGCGTAGAGATTATTCATAATTATTTCTCCAAATATTTTTTATATCCGATTTTTTCCAGTTTCTCACCTTTTACTTTTATCTCATCGCTCATTTTATTTTTATAAGACGTTAATCTTTCTTCCAGATTTTTATCAGACAATGCGAGAATCTGTATCGCCAACAGTCCGGCATTTTTCCCGGCGTTGATTCCGACGGTTGCTACCGGCACTCCGGAAGGCATATTTACGGTGGAAAGAAGCGAATCAAGACCATCCAGGTTTTTTGTTTTAATGGGCACGCCCACAACAGGAATAGTCGTGAGAGAGGCCGTAACTCCGGCCAGATGAGCAGCCCCTCCGGCGCCGGCAATAATAACCTTCAATCCGCGATTTTTAGCGGTTGTCGCGTATTTATGGATCAAATCGGGGCTTCGATGCGCGGAAGCTACTTTAATTTCATAAAGGACTCCAAATTCTTCAAGCACTTTTGCCGCTTCAGCCATTACTTCCAAATCCGAATCCGAGCCCATAATTATGCCTACTTTCGGGTTTTTTTTCATTGATTTATATTATCACTTTTATTATTTTAATGAAAGCGCCATTTTTCCAATATCTTTGCGATACTGCATGCCTTCAAATGAAATTTTTTCTACCGCACTGTATGCCTTAGCAAGGGCTTCTTCCAGTGTATTACCGGTTGCGCTGACTCCAAGCACCCGCCCGCCATTTGTCACCAATTTATCATTTTCTATTTTAGTGCCTGCGTGGAAAATTACAATGTCATCACCCCCTCCCCTCTCCTCAATGAGGATGGGGTTCCCTTTTTCATAATTTCCGGGATATCCGGCCGAAGCCAGAGCAATATTGCAGGCAAAAATATTTTTCCATTTTATTTCCATTTGGTCTAGTTTTTTATCCAAGCACATCTCTATAATATCCAATAAATCTTCATTCAGGAGCCGCATATAAACCTGCGCTTCCGGGTCGCCGAAACGAGCGTTAAATTCAATAATTTTTGGGCCATCTTTTGTCAGCATTACACTGGGATATAAAATTCCTTCGAATGGGATTCCATCATCCGCCATCGCTTTTAATGTTGGGGCAATAATTTCTTTTTCTATTTTATTCATTGTTTCTTTGCGCACAAATGAAAGCGGAGCAACCACTCCCATGCCTCCAGTATTGAGTCCCGTATCCCCTTCGCTGATTCTTTTGTGGTCTTGGGAAGAGGGGAAAATTTTATAATTTTTTCCGTCAGATAAAGCGTGAATTGAAATTTCCGGCCCGGCGAGGAATTTTTCAATTACTATTTCCTTGCCGGACTCCCCAAAAATCTTTTTTATGAATATGTTTTCCAGAGTCTCGTATGCTTGTTCTCTCGTCTCACAAATAATTACCCCTTTTCCCAGGGCGAGCCCGCTTGCTTTGATGACTATCGGTAAGATCTGGTCGGAAGCATATTTTTTTGCCATTTCATAATCGGAAAAAATTTCAAACTTGGCCGTAGGCAGGTTGTGTTTCTTCATAAAATTTTTAGCAAAAGCTTTTGACCACTCAAGCTTGGCGGCAGCTTTTGTCGGACCCCAGATGCGCAGGCTTTCTTTTTTAAATTCATCCACAATACCCAGAGCCAGCGGGTCATCAGGTAAAGCCAGCGTCAAATCAATTTTTTCTTTTTTTGCGAATTCCACAAGTTTCGTGATGTCAATTGCTTTTATGTCAATATTTATTCCAATTTTTGCCGTTCCCGCATTTCCGGGTGCGAAAAAAATCTTTTCCACGCGTAAAGATTGCGCGATCTTCCATCCTATCGCATGTTCCCTACCCCCGCTCCCGATTATTAAAATTTTTAATTTCTGCATAATTTTTCCAAGACTTCCACATATAATTTATTTTCTTTTTTCTTCAGCCTTGAGTATAGAGATTCAACATTATCTTCAGCTTCCCTCGGCCGTCCCTCTACAGGCAAGGCAATTTTTTCAAAAGTTCTGCCTAAAACCGGACCAAAATCAAAGTCCAAGGTCAAAAAATGAATGGAGGAGCCGGCAAAAGTTGCTTTTTGGTCCAAGAAATTTTGGATGGCTTTAGTGGTAAGCATTCCTTTATTCCAGAGAGCATCCGTATCATCGGGATTTTTTACATTTTCATTTACAGTATCTGGAATTAATCCGGGATGCAGATTTAAAATTTTATTGGGAAAAGCAAGGATTACTTTATCCAGGATAATCTGCTTCCAGCCGGCTAAACAGACATAATCGGGATTTAGTTTTTGTAAAAGCGGCAACAAATCCTCTTTCTTTTCACATATTTCAATTTTTAAATTGTTTTTTCTTGCGTGCTCCAGTCCTAAAGCATCAGGCCTATCCGAAATTACCGCCCCAATCTCTGCTTTTATTCTGCCTTCGGTAATCCCGTTAATTATCGCCTCCAGATTGGTGCCGGTGCCGGTATTGGAAATAAGGATTGCTAATTTTAAATTATTCTTTTGAGACATTATAATCTACTTCTTTTTTTCTTTCTTTTAAATCAATAGGAAAAATACCCGTGAAACATGAAGTGGAAAGATGGTCCTTTGACAGACCAACGGATTTCAGCAGTCCTTTAAGCGAGAGATAGTGCAGCGATGTCGCCCCCATGAATTTACGGATTTCTTCCACCGTTTTGTATGATGCAATCAACTGATTCTGATTTGGAGTATCCATACCATAGAAGTCCGGGAAACGGATAGGCGGAGAAGAAATTAAAAGGTGCACTTCTTTTGCCCCCGCTTTAAAAAGCCGCCTTACCAATCTCTGGCAGGTATGTCCTCTGACGATAGAGTCGTCTATAAGCGCTATTTTTTTGCCTTTTAAAACCGAGGGAAGAGGTATGAGCTTGAGAGCCACGCTATGCCGGCGGGATTTTTGATCCGGTTCAATGAAAGTCCTATGCACATAACGGTTTTTGACCAAGGCCATTTCGATTGGAATACCAGAAATTTGGCTATATCCTAGAGCAACGGGTGTTGCTGTGTCTGGCACCGGCACTATTGCGTCAATTTTTAGTTTACATTCACGGGCCAGAGTTTTGCCGAAATTTTTTCTGACGTCATAAATCAGCTTGCCCGCAAGCACGCTGTCGGGGCGCGAAAAATAAACAAACTCAAAGATATCGTGTTTGGGATTCGGTTTTACTAATTGGATGCTTTTCATTCCTTTCTTGTTTATTATAATCATTTCCCCGGGCCTGACTTCTCTCACAAAAGATGCGCCGATGGTTTGCAGAGCGCAGGTTTCCGAAGCGACAACATAGCCGTTCTTAATTTTACCGAGCGAAAGCGGGCGCATCCCGTAAGTGTCGCGCAGGGCAATTAAATTATTTTTATCCATCATTACCAGGGAGAAAGCGCCGGTCATTAACGGGAAAACTTTCTCAACCGCTCCAAACATTGAGTTTCCTTTTTTAATATAAAAATCAATCGCATCGGCCATGAGCTCGGAATCCGAGCGTTTTTTCTTCAGCACTTTTTTTTCCGATAGAAATTTTTCAAGTGCTTTGACGCTGGGCAAGTTGCCGTTGTGAGCTAGGGCAAAAGACGCGTTGCTGTTTACAACCGGCTGGGCATGATTGAGGGCTCCTCCGCCTGAGGTTGAATATCGGTTGTGTCCGATGCCTATATGTCCCGTCAATTTTTTTATTATTTTTTCCGTATAAATTTGAGATACCAATCCCGCAGCTTTGTGGGTGCGGAATTTTTTACCGTCATTGGTTGTGATACCGGATGCTTCTTGGCCCCTATGTTGCAATGCAAACAGTGCAAAAAAAACTAACCGAGAGATGGGCAAATTTTTACCATATATGCCTACAATTCCACATTTTTCATTTAGCTCACTCATTTTCTAAAATAATTAATCGCGTTTTTAAAAATCTGCAAACTTGCACCTTCTTTCGGTCCTTTTTTGTTATTTTGCCAAAGCGGACTTTGGTGGGAAAACATTGCTCTTTCTGGGTGAGGCATTAGTCCTAGAACCCGTCCATTATACGCCAAAACTCCCGCAATATCACGTTCCGAACCATTTGGATTTTTTCCCAGATTCTGAAATTTACATATAGGACCCTTCACATACTTAAAAGCAACCTGCCCGACTGAATTGTCGTTCTGGCGGGTTTCTATTTTAGCATTTTTTTCTACAACATATTTTCCTTCCCCATGCGCAATCGGTAGTGAAATGGTTTTAATATTTTTTAACCACGGACTTTTTCCGACAACTTTCAAATCTACCCAGCGGTCCAGGTATAACCCTTTTTTATTATAAGTAAGCGCTCCAGGCAAAATGCCCAAATTAGTTATTATTTGAAAACCGTTGCAGATTCCTATAACCAATGTATCTCTGGATAAAAATTCTTTTAATTCTTTTGACAAATGATTTTTGAATTTATTGGCATAAGCTTTGCCGCTGCCGGTGTCGTCTCCATAAGCGAATCCTCCCGGGAAAGCCAGAATTTGATATTGAGAAAGCATTTTCGGTTTGGCTATCAAATCATTG
>Ga0155768_110_pt1 | contig 88342 bp, 91 predicted proteins | sample RifCSPlowO2_01_FD_107422 | JGI IMG/M metagenome (GOLD analysis project Ga0155768, IMG submission 107422) | Candidatus Nomurabacteria bacterium RIFCSPLOWO2_01_FULL_41_52 | reverse complement strand
AAATTGAAACATGAATAATTTCAATCCCCAACCTACAAAAGAAAGTTTTAAAACAATCTCTCCTGAAAAACTAGAATTGCTTAAAATGGAAAAAGAAGGAATCTTTTTATTCCACGGCACGCGGGCAGATATTGATTCACTTGAACCTCGTCAGGCGGTTGACAATGAACGCGGACCAGACGGTGAACCAGCAATATTTGCTTCACCAGCAGTTGATTTTGCGATCTTTCACGCGATAATTAATTCGAGTAATTTTCCCGAAGGAATTGTTTCTCAATCTGGTGCAATTTCTCATGATGATGGCTCATTTAAATTAAGATTCAAGTTACCAAGAGGGGTACTTGCCAAACTGCCAGATTCTGCCGCCGGATGGGTATATGTTTTTAAAAAAGAGGATTTTGCACAAATAAAAGAACGTCCAGCAGAATATAAGAGTCAGATTTCTGTTCAACCCCTAAGAAAAATTAGAGTATTAAAACGAGATCTTCCGAGTGGAATTGGGATTCTTTAGTATATGTATGTTATCAAATTTAACGGCCGTCACGATTGATAACTTATTAATTATTTACTTTTGTTATTTTAAAAGTTTTAACATTTTTCCCAATGTTCAAATCCTCCAGGCGTTTTAGGAAAGATGGAGGAAGCGGGCCGGGACCAATCCATAAACTTTGTTGTAACATCTTATAACCGAATATTTTTATTTGATTTCTAAGCCAATGACGTATATGTCTATCTTTTTCCGGAATATCAAAAGAAATAATCATGTTAACCGATGTATTGTTTGTGAATGGAGATACTATATAGCTTAACCAACGAATGTTTTTGATATGTTTTTTACCTTTTCTAGTTATTGACCACCCTAGGGCCGAGTTTTCTACATACCCCCTTGAATGTAATCGTGAAAGGGTAACTTTAATGCTTTCTTTTTTATAGCGCCTTAATTTTCGTTCTCGAATTATAGAGTAAAATCGACGAGTGCTTCGTGCACTCCCTAATGTCGCCATTAGGAGATCTCCGATACTTGGTGAATTATATGACATATATATATGTTAACATATTTGACGACCGTTACAAAATGATAACTTTATTTAAATTAAGATAAATATTTATTCAAAATGAAATTCTTCCGTTTTTTCGCGCACTTTTTGTTTTAAGAGGGGATACTTGGCAAGTTCCGGATCTTCTTCAATCAAGCGGATAGCCTCGGTTCGGGCAGCTTCCACCATTTTTATATTTTTTATCGCTTCCATCCCTAGGTCGGTAATGCCCCATTGCTTGGTGCCTCCGAGTTCGCCTGCGCCACGGAGAGTCAGGTCCAATTCCGCCAACTCAAAGCCGTTCTTTGCGGTTTTAAGCGCTTTTAAACGTTCTATTGTTTTTCCTTGCCCGCCTGTAGCTTTAGCGGAGGAGGGTCGACTTTTTTCACTTACAAAAATATAACAATATGCCTGATGGGTGCTTCTAATAACCCGTCCGCGGAGCTGGTGCAGCTGGGCCAGGCCGAAACGCTCCGCGCCCTCGATGATTATGACTGTTGCATTCGGCACATTCACGCCGACTTCCACGACGGACGTGGCGCACAAAATATTTATTTTTCCCAAAGTAAAATCCGCCATTACTTTTTCTTTTTTCTCCTTGCTCATTTTGCTGTGCAGCACACCTATTTCATATTCTCTAAAAACTCCCTGTTTTAATATCTTAGCCTCGGCTACTGCTGATTTTACATTGAGCGCCAGCTCTTTTTCCGGGTCCGGCTCAAAAATTCTCGGACAGATGACATAAAGTTGTCGGCCATTTTTTAATTCTTGGCGAATTTTTTCATAGGTCTCCGGCCTTTTGTTGGGCGTTATTATTTCCGTAATTATTTGTTTTCTGCCGGCCGGCATTTCGTCTAAAAGCGATAAATCCAGGTCTCCGTAAATCGTCAGCGCAAGTGTGCGGGGGATGGGGGTGGCGGTCATTGAGAGCAGGTGCGGAGCGCTTATGTTTCCTTTTGTGTCCTTGCGAACAAGTTTTCTTCTCTGCGCCGTGCCGAAACGGTGTTGTTCGTCTATCACAACCAAGGCCAGGTTTTTAAACTTGACCGTTTTTTGAATCAGGGCGTGAGTACCGATTAAAATTGGCATAACACCTTCCGCTACCCATTTCAAAAGTTGTGCGCGATTTATAGTGGTCCAACCACTTGGATTTACTTTTGATGGGAATTTTCTGCACCCGGAACCGGTAATTAAACCGATGTTGATTGATAGATGCTTAAAATATTCTATAAAAGATTCAAAGTGCTGGGTTGCTAGGATTTCCGTCGGCGCCATATAGGCTGTCTGCAGATTGCCAAAATTTTGCAGTTTGCCATTTTTATCTTCAGGTCTTTGGTTCTGGGCTACATAAGCGGCAGTTGCGGCGACGGCAGTTTTTCCGCTTCCGACATCGCCCTCCAGCAACCGGGACATCGGAAAATTTTTCGCCATATCCGTCAAGATCGTATCAATTGATTTTTTTTGCGAATTGGTCGGAGAAAAAGGAAAACGCTTCAAAAAATCCTGCACATCTTTTTCATTCGGCTTTATTTGGAAAGATTTATTCTTCCTGTATTCAAATTTATCATGCTGGCGCTCCAGCTGGATGCAAAATACTTCTTCAAAAGCGAATCTTTTGCGGGCGCTCTCGGCATTCTTCTTGTTTTTCGGTTTATGAATCCAAACCAACGCTGTTTTTAAAGTAGGCAGATGGTATTTTTGTAGGATGTCATTTGGGATATAGTCTGCAATATTGTCGAGAGTTTTTTCCTTGAATATTTTCTCAATTGCGTGGTAGAACCACTTGGAAGTGATACCGCGCGTTTCCGCATAAATTGGGTACGAAAAGCCCATATATTTCTCCCCCTGCGAAGCCTGCCCGCCTTCGGCGTTCGGGCGGGGGGGAGTGCCCGGAAGGCGAGAGGGCCTGAAAAGCGTATCATGCGAATCAATCGGCATATCGGGCATTTTTTCAAATTCCGGGTTAGCGAGGTAGATGCCTTTTTTCCCCAATGTTATTTTTCCGGTTAATTTTACATTTTCGCCATTTTTAATCATCTTGGCGAGGTAGGCCTGGTTGAACCAGATGATTTTTATTTTTCCGGACAAATCCTCAATCTCTCCCTCAGCCATCGGTATTCTTGAGCGGAAAGCTTTTTTGGTTTTCAGTTTTGAAACTTTACCGTATACCGTTGCTATGTCTCCCGGAATCAGTTCCGCGATTTTTTTTACTTCGCTGATATCGCTATAACGGACAGGGAAATGAAACAGCAAATCGGCTACCGAGAAAATCTTCAGCCGACGCAGAGCTTTCTTTTGATTTATATCCAGGCGGAATTTTATTTCTAACTGGTTGCTCAATTCCATGTTTGAATTATATAACTAAATATACTATAATGCAGTTATGGATCTCGTTTTACAATCACAAGTTTTCTTTTTTATATCATCCGTCGGCTTTGTTATGCTGTGGATTTTAACGGCGATATTTTTATTTTACCTTATCCGCGCCACCAACACATTTTCAAGGATTATGGACAAGATAGAAAAAAATATAGACAATGTGGGTGATACGACGAAAGAATTGCTGGAAGACGTGAGGGACAGCGCGGTGTTCAATTTTCTTTTTAGAAAAAAGAGAAAAAGTCGAAAAGATTAAAAATTATTAACGCTACGCTAAAACGGACGGTTGCGCGGCATGATTTCGCAAAATCAAATCAAATGAAAAAAAATAATACAAATAAAAAAAAGGGGATGTCGGGGGGTGAAATGGCGGCAGTGGGAGCGGGAGTAGCGGCGCTTGGTGCCGGAGCGTATTATTTATTTGGTCCTAAGGCTAAGGCGCATCAAAAGAAAGCGAAAGTCTTGATGGATAAAATAAAGAAAGAGGTAATAAGTGAAGTTAAAAAGGCTAAAAAAGTCAGCGCTCCTGTTTATCACAAAGCGGTAGATGTTGTAACCGAAAATTATGCCAAGCAGTATAAATTACATGAGAAAGACATCAAAGCTCTAGCCAAAAAATTAAAAAGCGAGTGGAAAGGAATTACAAACAAAGCAGTTAAAAGTTTAAAAAAGAAAAGAGCCTAAAATTTTATTTTCCCAATGCGGAGCCGGCGAGATTCGAACTCGCGAGGGGGTATAAAGCCCCTGCATCTTTAGCAAAGATGTACCTTAGACCGCTCAGACACGGCTCCTTTACTTCGTTCAGTCACGTGTCTTCGCGCCCTCTCGGGCTCTTCCCTTAGGATTGCGCCTTTGGCGCATAATCCTATTCGCTTTGGCGAAACAGATGAAATATAAAGCAGTTTATATTTCATAGACACGGCTCCTTTATGTAATTAATTACGTAATCAATTACGTAATTACTCTAGCATATTAATGCTATTTTTCCATTTTTTTTGCTATACTCCCTTATGTTATTATAAAAAATTGGATGAGTGACCGAGTGGTTTAAGGTAGCGGTTTACTAAACCGCCGTCCCCTTAAAAGGACCGTGGGTTCGAATCCCACCTCATCCGCCTTCGGTTCGCAGTAGCAAACCTTCGGCGTGATGAAATCCGCCAGGAGATTTGCGAAGGCGACCTTCGCTGTTATACTTTATCAATGTATTATGTGTACAGTTTAAAATGTAAAGATGGTTTTTATATTGGTTGTACTGACAATTTGAAAGACAGATTGAGTAGACACAAAAAAGGTAACGTGCCCGCTACCTCGACTCGTTTGCCAGTGGAATTAGATTTTTACTTTGCAACAAAAGACAAATACAAGGCTTTTAATTTTGAAAAATATTTAAAATCTGGCTCCGGTCGAGCGTTTTTAAAAAAGCATTTAATTTATTATCGGTAGACTCCGCTGCCTTAATCTTAAACCAAACATGTCCAATAAAGAAATCATAAAAAGACTTATTGACCATCTCTATAATCAAAAAATTATGGATAATCGTGAGCGAGGCAGTTACGCAGAAGCTATGGTATGGCAAGCACTTTTCATCACCGATCCTGCATGGGAGTGGGTGGCTGCAGGTTGGCATCCGTGGGATTTTCAGAAAGGCAACGGAATAAAGCGGATTCGCATACAGCTTAAACAATCTGCGGCAAAACAATTATGGACGCCCCGTAGTAAAGCTATTCACGCTTTTTCTACACAAATAAAAAACAAACCGTCTTATTTTAAACGAGATCACCTAGATGAACAGATTGAGGAACAAGGAAGATTCTGCGAATTATTTATATTCGCGTGGCATGGAATTTTCAACAAAACGTGTGATCAGCGAAATCCCTTACAGTGGTTATTCTATGTAGTTCCTGAAAAATCTCTTGGAAGCAAAAACAGTGTTCGACTTATTGATTTGGAAAGCTCCTGGCTGGAACAAAACGGAGGGCGTAAAACATCTTGGATTGAGTTAGGGAAGGTTGTAGAACAGTTGAGCAAAAATCTTTAAAATAAACAGACTGCCATGCCGATCCGAGTGTCCCGCCCAAAATTAAAAAAGTGATATAATATATTTATGAAAAAAGGATATAAAAATAATATAGAAAAACTGACTCTTGAAAATAATAATTTTCGGAAAGTTTTATATACCGGAGCGCACAACCAACTTGTGCTGATGGCCCTCAAGCCCGGCGAAGAAATCGGCCTTGAAATTCACAAAGACAACGACCAATTTTTCCGCTTTGAAAAAGGAGAAGGAAAGGTATTTATCGACGGCAATGAATACGCGGTCGGTGACGGCGATGCGGTCATCGTGCCGGCTGGCGCGGAGCATAATGTAGTTAATATTTCACAGACCGAAGCCTTGAAACTTTACACGATTTATTCCCCGGCGCACCACAAGGACGGCGTAATGCGGGCGACTCGCGCCGAAGCAGAAGCCGATAGCCCGGAATTTGACGGGGTGACTACCGAATAGTTTTCGTGCTATATTGTTTTTATGACTCCGGAAGACAAACTAAAGCAAAAAATTTGGGATTTTATATATAGTTTTTTCCTGCCCTTTCGCAAAATTCTTTTAAAAGCCGGTCTTATTTGGCACAAGAAAGGCAGGCAAAAATACCATATTGGCTGGTTGACGCCCGGAAAGACTCTGGAAGGGCTTAAACAGCATCTCCACGATGAATGGGGTTTCGGCAATCACTTTATCGCTTGGGTGGATGAGGACCAAGTTTTGAGCTGGAGGAAATTAACGGATTTCCAAGACCAGTATCATTTACGAGTTTATAAAGACGGAGAAATATGCGGGCATTTTGAATTTACCCCGGAAGCGCATCCTCTTGAACACCTGGAGGAAAAAGGAGAGAGGGAAACCAAAGAAGATTTTTTAAAATTCTTAGGCGAATTTGCTGTTGAGAGAAAATATGTATCGCATCTTAAAATGGATCCAGACGCTTTTGACCCTAAATCAGAGATTTCCATAGAAACACTAAAACGAATTTAATCTATTTTTGATTCCGGCAATACCAAATCCCAAAGCTTGCCGGCGACATTGTTCGGTTTCCCAAAAAGAGGATAGTGGTGCAAATCTATGAAAGGCAAGCTGTTGCATTCAATTATTCCGCAATGCTGTTCTTCTTTCCACGACTTGGTAATATCTTCAATTATAAAATCTACACCGATGAGCGGGTCGTCCAAAAATCTGGCAACATGCTCCAGCATTTCCACATTCTCGAGATGCACAATGTCCGTAACTTCAGTCGTGGTCCCGCCGCAGCTCCGGCTTGTCTTTTGGGAAAAAGTCACGACTTTTCCCGTTTCCGGAACATCATCCATGGTTATATTTTCTCTTTTTAATTCTATTTCCATTTCTTTATCCACGATTATTTTATGAAAAATCGGGCCGTTGCGTTCCGGTCTTTTATTTTCTTCTTCCATTAATTCCTTCAAAGTATGCATGCCATCGCCGGTGACTTCCGGTTGGTCGCGCCGGACCACTCCGGCTAATTTCCCGCCGATTAAAGTGCCTCTGAATAAATATCCGCGCAATTCTTCTTCAATCACGACAAGCGGAGACAACTTTTTCGCTTTTTTAAAGCCGGCAATCAGGCCTTCTCCGGTATTTATGTGTATCATCGTGTGTCGGCTCCTGGAACCTAGATTCGGCTTAGTGATAACCGGTTTTGCTATGCTATTAAAAATTTTTAATGCGCCTCTTTTAGTAAAAGCCACTCCGCCATTCGCGATTGGCAAGCCTTCTTTCAGGAATTTTACTTTCATTATGCCTTTATTGTCCATCCATTTGAGCGCCGGGGATTCTTTAAAACCGGGGCGGGGCAGACCGTCAAAGAGTATTGTTTTGCTTGTCCGCCGAAGCTTTAGCGAAGGCGGGCCTTTATATTCCGCGATGAAAGCGTCTTTAATAGGGCCCAAATGGAATTCGCGCATCTTTATCCCGCGCCGTTCCGCTTCTTCCCAGAAGCACTTCGTGCGCCAAGTATCTTTGCCGTCAGGCTTGTCGCTCCAATGCCCGAGCTTTAAAAAAACCATTAATTTAAAAAAAGGCAGGGTAATTTCATCCGCCAACGTCTCGGCGATATTTTTGAAAATTCTTTCCATCAGGTCGAAAAACGGCTCGTCTATCCAGCTCAGAACAACGGAAGTATATGCCACGAAATGGCTCTCCTGCGCCGGCTCGCAATCCTTGCAGTGTTTCATGAAAATCATTATAGCAATAAAATATGAGAATATAAAATTTTTTAAATAGATGTCTTAATGCGCAATCGTGAAAGCAATTATTTTTCGTGCGCCCGCCTGCTTTAAAGTTTTCCGCGCTTCGTTTAAGGTCGCGCCGGTGGTCGTGACATCGTCTATCAGGATTATATTTTTATTTTTTACCAATGCTTCATTTTTTACCGCAAACGAGCCAATTAGATTTTTTAACCTGGCGCGCCGATCCTGTATACGCACCTGGTGCTCGGTATTTTTTATTTTTATCAAGACATTTTCTTCCAATCTGAAATTTTCATCTTGATCTATCTCAATAAGCTTTTTGCAAATTAATTCTGCCTGATTAAATCCCCGTTCGCGGTATCTTTTCGGCGAAAGGGGAATCGGGACCAAAATAGCATTGTTAAAGTTTTCCATTACGGACAAATCGGACAATTCTTCCAAAATCCTGCCATAAATAATTTCCGCAAAAACGTCCGCCAATCTTTTCCTGCCTTTATATTTTAGGAACCATAATGCCTTTTTGATGCCCGGGTGGCGATAATCATAAAGGGGGAAAATCCATCTTGCGCTCTCGCGTTCGGCTGCCGGAGCGTCTTTAAGGCATTCAAGGCATAAATCCACCCCGGTTTTGCCGCACAATATGCATTTTACGGGAAAAACTATGCCTAATATGGTGTTTAAAAAACTCATATATGTTATACTTAAGGGGTATTTTAGCATAAATTAAGGATGAATAATTTATTAAAAAATCTTTTTTCAAGTTTCAGCAGGCTTCAGGGCAGCGATGGAAACAGCGCTGTTGGTGTTGACATCGGTTCTTCGGCGATTAAGGTGGTTGAAATTAAAAGAAAAGGAGGCAAAGCAGTACTTGAAACTTATGGAGCGATAGCGCTTGGTCCTTACGCCGATCTTGATGCAGGGCGCGTTACCAATCTTCCCATTGAAAAAATCGTGCTGGCTCTGCAGGAAGTTCTCAAGCAATCCGGCGTGACCGGCGCCTCTCCAGCCCTTTCCATTCCGGTTCAATCAAGCCTGATTTTTACCATTGAGCTCCCGGCTCAGATACAAGACGCCGAAATAGCCGCGATTATTCCTACCGAAGCCCGCAAATATATCCCGGTGCCGATTACCGAGGTTTCCATTGATTATTTCATATTGCCGAAAAGAGAAGCTTCTTTTGAGGAAGCGAACAATGCCGATTTGCCGCCCCAGCCGGCAGACAAGATAAACGTGCTGGTCGTCGCCACGCAAAACGATGCGGTTGCCAAGTACCGTTCAATTGTTTCCCAGTGCAGTCTCTCGGCTTCTTTTTTTGAGATTGAAATATTTTCTTCCATCCGGGCAAACTTTGAACACGAGCTTTCCCCGGTTTTACTGATAGATTTCGGCGCGTCGCATACCAAGCTTTCTATCGTTGAATTCGGCATGGTTAAGGGTTATCACACGATAGACAGGGGAGGAGCGGACATTTCCAATTCCATTTCCAAGTCTTTGAGCATTTCTTTTTCGGAAGCGGAAAAAATAAAGAAGGAATTCGGCCTTTTTGGAAACCCGGCAGAAAAAAGCTTGGCTGATATTATTAAAGTTCATATTGATTATATCTTTTCCGAGATTAATAATGTGTTGTTGGGATACGAAAAGAAGTATAATCGGACTATCAGCAAGGTAATATTTACCGGTGGCGGGTCCCTTTTGAAAGGACTGAAAGAGGTGGCGGTAAATAATTTCCGGGCGGAAATAGAAATTGGCCGTCCTTTTTCCAAGGTAAGTGCGCCGGCGTTTCTGGAAAAAGTTCTTGAAACTATGGGCCCTGAATTCGCGGTTGCCTTGGGTTTGGCATTGCGAAAATTACAATAAGTGCGATAATAAAGCAAGGAAAAGAAGATGGATCAAAATTTTCAAACATCATTTATACCCAAAAAACCCATAGTCAGGGAGCGCGCTGTTTCCGCGCGGCCTGTCGGTATTTTGCTTATTGCTTCTATTTTTGTTTTATTCGCCGTGCTTTTAGCAACCGGAGGCCTTTATTTTTATAAAGGAATCGTAATAAAAAACATTACGAAAATGGAGAACACCCTTAACTTGGCCAAAAATCGTTTTGAGCCTTCTAAAATAACCGAATTGCAAACTTTAGACAGGCGTCTGCGCGCAGCAAGCGAAATTTTATCCAAACATATTGCCATTACTCCCGTTTTCAATACGCTGGATAGCATTACCATGAAAACCATCCGCTATACCAAATTCGGCTATAATCTTGAAACGGATAAAAATACCAGGATAAGCATTAAAATATCCGGACAGGCAATCGGCTATAGTTCGGTGGCGCTTCAATCTGACTTGTTCGCTAAAAATAAAAATTTGATTGATCCTATTTTTTCCAACCTAACCCTGGACGACAAAGGCAGTGTTCTTTTTGATTTGGAATTTTCGGTCGATCCGAGTTTTGTCAATTATAAACAGACACTCCAGAGTTAAATTTTTATGATGAGATTTATCATGCCAATTATCTTGATAGGAATCGCAGTCTCTGTCTTTTTCGTATTTGCTAATCCCCTTTATGAAGATGTGTCCGCATTAAAAATCCAGGCCACAGCTTATAATGAAGCGCTTGACAATTCTAAAATGCTTGAAAACGAACGGGATAAATTGACCGCCAAATACAATGCTGTTGATCCGGAAAATTTAATAAAAATTAAAAAACTCCTGCCTGAGAATGTTGACAATATCCGTCTGATTCTTGAAATAGAACAAATGGCGTCGCCTTATGGAATGGTTTTGAAAGATGTAAAATATAACACAACGGATACAAATGCCGTGGCGACTACAACAACAGCGGTGGTCCAGGGCGGAATTGCCAAGCCGGCGCACAAGGATTATGGAATTTTTGATTTGGAATTTTCCACATCGGGAACTTATCATAATTTTATTAATTTTACCAAGAACCTGGAAAGTAATCTCAGGATTGTGGACATATCATCAATTGCCTTTTCATCCGATACGGGCGTGAACATCAATACAAAATCGGCTTCTTCTTCCGAAGTTTACAAATATAATTTTCACATTAGAACTTATTGGCTAAAAAATTAAAATGATTCCCAAAATCAGAAACATCATAATATTTGTAATAATCGCCGGGATTTTTGTTTTGATTTATGTTTTTTTCATAAAATCATCCCCCGATCAAGGTAGTTTGGTTTTATCGCCTTCCAATACTTCATTGCCGGACGCGAATAATTTACCTGCGGATATAAATATTCAAAACCCGACCTCTTTGGTTGCCAGGGATTTTCTTACCTTGCTATTGAATGTCAAGAATATAAAATTGAATGATGCTGTTTTTTCCGATCCGGCGTTTATTAATTTACACGATACTCCAATAAATCTTATACCGGATGGCACCGAAGGCAGACCAAATCCTTTTGCCCAATTTGGCGCTGAAAATATATCCGCGCCTCTCGATGTCTCAAATGTTCCAAATACGATCCCAAACAATCAGACGCCAATCGTTCCTTAATTTTAATTTATGAGCTTTTTAGAAGAATTAGCTAAAAGAGGCGTAATCAAAGAAGGCCAAATAAGCGAGATTAAAAGCCGTGCAAGCCGGGATTATGACGGTGATGTTGACGAAGTGCTGATTGAGTCCGGCGTTCCGGAAGAAAAAATTCTTGAACTAAAAGGAGAATATTTGGGCATACCGGTGAAAAATATAAATCCGGCAGAAACATCTTTTGATGCCCTGAAATATATTTCGGAAGACTCGGCGACCCATTATCATTTTGCCCCGATTGAGTTGAAAGACGGAGTATTGGAAGTGGGAGTAATGGACCCGGAAAATATACAGGCGATGGATGCGTTGCAGTTTATTTCCACCAAAATCGGCATTCCCTTCAAAATTTTTCTTATTTCCAAAAGCGATTATGAAGGCATTATGGAAACTTACAAGGGCATAGGAAGCCAAGTTGAAGAAGCTCTTAAAGAATTGAGTCAGGAGGAGATGGCCAATGTTAAAAGCTTGAGCGAGGAAAATTTAAGCAAAGAAATTAAAAATATAAAACCGGGCGAAGAAGCAAAAATAGTGGAAGACGCGCCGGTTATAAAAATTGTCGCCGTCATACTTCGCAACGCCATTGAAGGAGGCGCTTCGGATATACACATTGAATACACGGGGGAAAAAGTAAAAGTACGTTTTCGGGTGGATGGCGCGCTTCATACCACAATAGTATTGCCGCCGAATGTTTATGGCGGGATTGTAGCGCGTATAAAAATTCTTTCCAAGCTGCGATTGGACGAGAAACGTAAGCCTCAAGACGGGTCTTTTAGCGCTAATATTGACGGGCGCAAGATTGATTTTCGCGTTTCCACCATGCCGGCATATTATGGCGAAAAAGTTGTCATGCGTATTCTGGATTCCGAAAAAGGAGTCAAGCCGCTGGACCAATTAGGCCTATCGGAAACAAATCTGAACATAATCAGAGAAGCGATAAAAAAGCCGTATGGGCTTATCCTGATTACCGGCCCGACAGGATCCGGAAAATCAACTACTCTGTATTCAATGATGAATGAGCTGGATAAGGAAAAAAGCAATATTGTGTCTTTGGAGGATCCGGTGGAGTATCATATGCCGGATATTAATCAGTCGCAAATGATGCCCGAGATTGGCTATACGTTTGCTTCAGGACTTCGTTCAATCCTGCGCCAGGACCCGGACATAATCATGGTTGGAGAAATCCGCGACAAGGAGACGGCCCAGCTCGCGATTCAGGCGGCTTTGACCGGACACCTCGTGCTCTCTACGCTTCATACCAATAACGCGATTGGCGCGGTCCCTCGCCTTGTGGACATGGGAGTTGACCCATATTTGATTGCGCCGACATTGATTGTTTCTATTGCCCAGCGTCTGGCTCGGATGACCTTTCCGTCTTCACGCAAAGAGATGCCGATGGATCAAAGCGTCAGGATGCAGATTGAAGAGCAAATGAAAGATTTACCGGCTGAATTCAAGCCGAAAATAGGCGACAAGATGTACGATACCGTACCGTCTCCCGAATGTCCTTCCGGAACACGCGGCCGTATTGCTGTTTTTGAAATGTTTAAAATTGACAAGGAAATGCAGGCTATAATACTGAAAAATCCCACCAATGCGGCAATTTACAAATTGGCCCGCAGTAAAGGAATGCTGATGATGAGAGAAGATGCCATGTTAAAGTCCCTGCAAGGCATAATTCCTTTCACGGAAGTCTACAATTTCAGCAATGAGAGCGAATAGAATGTGCAACAATGAATTTCTCTTGGTGGCTGTTTTATAGTATAATTGGGGATGTTGGCTTAAAGAAGGAATATTATATGGAAGGCGAAAAAAGAAAAATTTTAATAGTTGATGACGATAGCTTTCTTTTGGATATGTATGCGCTTAAATTCAGCCAAAATAATTTTGAGGTTTATACGGCGCCAAGCGGCGGACAGGCTCTAGAAAAACTTAAAGGCGGATTAAGCCCTGATGTCATGCTGATGGATATCATTATGCCGGAGATGGACGGTTTTGAGATGCTGGCGAAAATAAATATGCAAAAATTGTGTCCGAATTGCTTGAAAATAGTTTTATCCAATAAAAGCCAGCAATCAGATATTGACGAAGGCAATCGGCTGGGAGTAGCCGGATATATCGTGAAGGCGAATTCTACTCCGGCAGAAGTAATTGACCAAGTGATAAAAATTTTAGAAAAAAAAGTTATTATTCCAAAATAAAAAATCATGGATTATAAAAAAGAACTTGAAGAACTTGTTTTGAATGTTATTCACGAAAATGGCTCGGATTTGCATTTGGGCGCCGGGCGCGCGCCGGCTATCCGCGTATCCGGAGAACTTATTTTTCTTGCCAAGCATCCGGTCTTGACCCAAGAAGATATGTTGGGATTTTTGGGCGAAATACTGGAAAAAGAAAAAATTGACAGATTTAAGGAAAACCAAGAAGCCGATTTTTCTTATGATTTTCGCGGCAAAGCGAGACTGCGCGGCAATGCCTTTTACCAAAAAGGCTTGATTAATATAGTTTTCAGACTAGTGCCTAAAGTTCAGACTATGACAGAATTGCGTCTGCCTCCCATTTTGGCCGATTTAGCCCGCAAGAAACAGGGTTTTTTTCTGGTTGTTGGTCCTGTCGGACAAGGCAAGTCAACCACTTTATCGGCAATGATTAATGTAATTAACAATGAACAAGCGCGTAATATAATAACCATAGAAGATCCGATTGAACATGTATACACGCCCGACAAATCTATTGTTAGTCAGCGTGAAGTCGGTATTGATACGAAAGATTTTCATACGGCGCTAAAATCGGCTTTTCGCGAAGATATGAACGTAATAATGGTAGGTGAGATGCGCAATCCGGAAACCATTGCAACCGCTGTAACGGCGGCTGAGACGGGGCATCTCGTGCTTTCAACCCTACATACCAATAACGCCTCCCAGACCATTGACAGGATAATTGACTCTTTTCCGGGCGACCAGCAGGACCAAATCCGCGCCCAGCTTGCAGCCAGCCTGCTCGGTATTTTTTCCCAGAGGCTTATTCCCAGAATTGCGGGCGGGCTTATTCCGGCTTATGAGCTTCTTTTGAATAATAATGCGGTTGCCAACTTAATCCGCGAAAAACGCACGCACGAAATAGATGTGGTTATTGAAACGGGAATGGAATCCGGAATGGTGGATTTGAATCATTCATTGATAGAGCTTGTGCGCGCCGGGGAAATTTCCATAGATAACGCTTATCAATATTCGCTTAATCCAAAAGGGCTTGAGCGCTTGATATAATAGGACCACAGATCAGACCTATGGGAAACCCACAGGTCCGACCTGTGGTCAAAAAGTTAATTTAAATTTCTATGTTATTTAAATACAAGGCAATAGATGATAAGGGTATAAACAAAGAGGGAGAAATTGATGCGCCTAACCGCGACATAGCAATAAGCGGGCTTCAGCGCAGGGGCTTGGTTGTTATTTCTATCAAAGAAGAGGGAGAAAATAAATCGATTTTCCAGCTTTCCTTTTTTGAAAGAGTAAAGCCGAAAGACATAGTGATTCTTTCACGCCAGATTTCCACTTTATTTGAAGCGCAGGTTTCTGCCTTGAAAGCTTTTACGATGCTTGCGGCGAACACCGAAAACAAACTTCTTGGGCATAAGCTTACCCAAGTTGGCGACGATCTTCAGGCGGGGGTTTCCATTTCTGGCTCTCTCTCCCATCATCCGGATGTTTTTTCCGATTTTTATATAAATATGGTTAAGGTGGGTGAAGAGACGGGAAAACTCAACCAAACGTTTTTGCATTTGGCAGACTACCTGGATCGCCAATACGCCCTTACTTCCAAGACCAGGAACGCGCTTATTTACCCGGCTTTTGTTATTGCCACCTTTTTTATCGTGATGAGTTTGATGTTCGTGATTGTAATCCCGAAACTTTCCACAATTATTCTGGATTCCGGCCAAGCCGTGCCTTTTTATACTAAAATAGTGATTGCCGTTTCTAATTTTTTTGTTCACTACGGTCTTTTTGCGCTGATTTTTCTCGTGCTTTTAGGAATCTGGGTTTGGCGGCTGGCTTCTACGGAGAGAGGGAAAGTATATCTTGATGGTTTGCGTCTTTCCACTCCGGTTGTAGGCAATTTATATAAAAAACTTTATCTTTCCAGAATAACGGACAATTTGAACACTATGCTTCTGTCGGGTGTCCCGATAGTTCGGGCAATAGACATTACCGGGCAAGTCGTAGGCAGTCTGGTATATAAAAACCTGCTGGCAGAAGTGGCAGACGGAGTAAAATCAGGATTGGCTTTCTCGGCGGCGCTTGAAAAGCACGGAGAACAAATACCCGGAATTATGGTGCAAATGGTCTTAGTCGGCGAAGAAACAGGCTCTCTCGGCGCTATTTTAAAAACTCTGACCGATTTTTATAAGCGGGAAGTGGACGATGCGGTTGATACATTAGTCGGCATGATAGAGCCTGTAATGATTGTGGTCTTGGGCTTGGGAGTAGGTGTACTTTTGGTTTCCGTATTAATGCCTATTTACAATCTAGCGGGAGGGATAAGTTAGGGGTGTGGATAACTTTTTTGCATATATGTTATAATGAACGTATTAAAAATACCTGCCCGCCCTATGGGAGCAGGCGGGAGTCGAAATTGCATTATTAATTATTATTAATTTAGTTTAGAAATTAAGATTATGAAAATGAATAAAGGTTTCACGTTAATTGAACTTTTGGTGGTCGTGGCGATTATCGGCATATTGGCATCAGTCGTGCTTGCATCATTGAACTCGGCGCGTTCCAAGGGCGCGGATGCGGCGGTAAAAGCGAATATGGCAAATGTTCGTGCACAAGCAGAACTTTATTATGATAGTGTCACTGGTGGTAATAAATATGCTGCTTCTGATTTTGGCGCTACCGCATGTACCACAGCTACTGGTATGTTTGCTGATCCTGTTATTGCAGCAGCAATTGTTCAAGTTAATACTCAATCTGGCAGCACCGCATCTTGTTCTGTTGGTTCAAGTGGACAAAAGTGGTCTATGAGTGTTCCTGCGTTAAAAGGCACTGGAACATGGTGCGTAGATAACTCTGGATGGGTAAAGGCCTATAACACCGTACCAACAGTTGGCGTATGTTCATAACATCTGTTTAAAGATTACAACAAACAAAAACCACCCTCCAAGAAAACTCAGGGTGGTTTTTGCTTGTTTGGTTTGGTATAATAAATGGATTAGAAAGTCCTTTTAATAGGAAAGATAAATTTATGAAAACTAATTTTAAACGAGGTTTCACGTTAATTGAATTATTGGTCGTTGTCGCGATTATTGCTATTTTGACCGGAGTAATACTAACTTCCACTTCCGCTTCAAGAGCCAAAGGGGCAAATGCCGGAGTTAAAACAAATCTTAGGACCGTAATGCAGCAAACGGAGTTGTTGTATTTGAATAATATTCCGAATGCTTATGGGACTGATTCTCATAGTATCGGACCTTGCGCTCAGACTGCCGGTACGCCATTTAGCAATACTGTAATTTGGGCAGCGATACTGGAAGCGCAAAAACAAAGTGGCGGGACAATGCCAACCTGTGCTGCTAATCCCTCAGCCTATGTGGTTTCGGCTTTACTAAAAAGCAAAGAAGGAAATTTCAATTATTGGTGTATTGATTCTCAAGGCAACGCCAAAGGGGAAATAGGTAATATTTCCGGCCCGATTTGTGATTAATTACGGATAGTTTTAATTAATATGATCATTGTAGTTACAATTATTTTCTTTTTTTTTGGCCTGATTATCGGAAGTTTTTTAAATGTTGTCATTGCCCGGCTGAACACCGAGAGATCCTTCGGCGGGAGAAGCGCCTGTATGTCCTGTCAGAATACTCTTTGCTGGTATGAGCTTGTCCCGCTCGCAAGTTTTTTTGTTTTGGGAGGTAGATGCCGAACCTGCAAAACAAGAATCTCAATTTCCTATCCTTTGGTCGAGCTGGCGACCGGCCTGATTTTTGCGGCGCTCTTTTTAAAGTTTTCCGCCCTGGGCGGACAGTTTAGTTTTTTTACTCCCGCATTTATTATCGCTTATGCTTATTATGCCGCGATATTCGCGCTTCTGGTGGTTATTGCCGTCTACGACCTCCGGCATAAAATAATCCCCGACTCGCTCGCTTTTGCCTTAGGCGCTCTTGGTTTTATCGGCTTATTCTTTTTTAACAATTCTGGCCTGTCTTCTGCCAGCGCAGGCTGGGCGCAGGCAGGTTTTTATCCGCACATGCCTTCAATTTTGGAATTTTTGTCCGGCTTCTTGATTGCTTTACCTTTTTATTTATTTTGGCTCGTGTCTTCCGGAACTTGGATGGGGCTGGGGGATGCCAAACTGGCAGTCGGCTTGGGATGGCTGCTTGGGCTCGCGCGCGCATTCTCCGGCCTTGTGGTCGCTTTCTGGCTTGGGGCCATTGTCGGTCTTTCTCTTGTTGTTTTTTCTAAAAAATACGGAATAAAAAGCGAAATTCCCTTTGCTCCATATCTGGTTTTAGGCGCGCTCTTGGCGTTTCTTTTTGAATTGCGTCTTTTTTAGGCAAGTTTTAAGCAAGAACGGTTCTTTCTTTAAAAAATGAAAAAATTAAACAAAAAAAATAGAACAAATGCGGGAATGAGTTATGTAGAACTCATTGTTGTTCTGAGCATTTTTTCGGCCATGTCTTCTATTGTGATGTTTAACTACGGGGGTTTTCAGGCAAAAGTTGACATAAAAAATCTTGCCAGCGATATTGCTTTGCAAATCGTTCAGGCGCAGAAATCATCCCTATCCGGCTTATTGCCGACCCAGGCGCCAACCGTTTCGCCCTGGAAGCCGTCTTATGGAACTTATTTTGACCTCAGTAATAATAAAAGTTTTATTTATTTTGCTGATTTTAATAATCTTAATGGTTACGAAGCCGGAGAAGCATTAAACACTATAGATATTCAAAAAAATAATTACATATTTGGAATAGACAGATGCACCGGTGTTGCTTGTGTTCCGAGTGTTCCAATTAGCCCCCTATCTATTATTTTTAAACGGACAGATTCCGGCGCAATTTTTAAAGATTCAAGTGGTACAACATTAACTAATAATTTTGATTATATTCAAATTACCATTAAATCACCCCAATCAATGACGGCTGTAATTAAATTATACCCTTCCGGCAGAGTGCAGATAAATTAATATGCTTAAAAAAGATTTTAAAATTAAAGGCGGTTATACGATAATTGAAACAATGATTGCCGTGTCTATTTTTATAATTATTATTATGGCCGGCATGGGCGCTCTCCTGAATGCCAACCTGCTTCACCAAAAATCGCAAAGCATGCGCTCAATAATAGACAATTTAAGTTTTATTCTGGAAGATATGTCCAGAAATTTAAGAACAGGATATAATTATCACTGTTTTACAGCCGGAGACACGATTCCTTCTACTACTTCTCCGATTGTGAGCGTTCCAAAGAGTTGCATAAATGGCTGGGCCATAGCCTTTGAATCTGCCGATGGCGATTCTACTGCTGCAGACGGCGATCCGATTAATCACGACGATCAATGGATTTACTATCTGGACAGCGGCAAGATTTTCAAATCAACGGCGGGTCCTTATAGCGCATCTAATTTTATCCAACTGACTCCCGACGAAGTTGTAATTGATTCGGCGGTTTCCGGATTTTCAGTATTGGGCGCCGAACCCCCTAATTATACTTCTCCTCCCGGCGACCAGCAGCAACCTTTTATTACTATCAAACTGACTGGAACGATAACTTTTAAAAATGTTGCCACGCCCTTTTCTCTGCAGACTTCAGTGTCCCAAAGACTGATAGATATTTAAAATTATGAGAAATTTTTTTAAACAAAAAAATAAAAATCAAAAAGTTCCAAACTTGCCGAGGGGATTCACTTTAATAGAGACGCTTGTTGCTGTTTCCATTTTCTCCGTGTCAATTTTAGGCCTGCTGATAATTTTGTCTCAGGGAATTGCCGATACCAATTATGCCAAAAAGAAAATAATTGCCGCCTATTTGACCCAAGAAGGCATCGAGTATGCCAGGAATGTGCGTGACACTTATGTTTTATATACCGAAACGACAGGAAAAAATTGGAGTAATTTCAGAGATGCCAACATAGCCGACATAACTCCTTCCTCTCCTGCCGATTCTAGTTTTAGCCGCACAATTCAAAAAACTATAGTAAATTCGGAGGAAGTTAAAATTTTCTCAACCGTTTCCTGGACTCAAGGTTCAGGGAATTACAGCATAACTTTTTCAGAAAATTTATTTAATTGGACGCAATGATTATAAAAAAAATAAAAAAAAATAGGGGATTTGTAATACTTTTTGCAGTTACTCTTTCAAGTATTCTTTTAGCCATCGCTCTGGGTGTTGCTAATATTGCTTTGAAAGAAATCAGATTTGGCACTTCCGCCAAAGACACCAATGAAGCTTTTTTTGCCGCTGATACCGGCGCCGAATGCGCACTCAACAATGACAAACCTTCCAGTAATTCTTTCGTGCAGAGCGGAGGATCAGGCACAGTGCAGTGTCTCGGTGGCAATATTACCCTGAATGGCATTTTCCCATCCTGGAATTTTGTCGTTTCCAGACTGGGTAATAGCGAGCTTGGTTGTGCCAATGTGACTGTTTTTAAAGATAATATCACTAAAGCACCGTCAATAATCACGACAGTTACCTCAAAGGGATATAATATTGGCGATTCCGGATGTTTACCCTCTAATCCGAATCGCATTGAACGTGAAATCAGAGTATCTTATTAATATATGAAAGAGGTGGAAGATAAAAAAAGAACCAGCCTCGCCGAATCCAAGCGGGTAAAAAAATTACGAAAAGAAATCGCGCGTTTGCGTGATTTATATCATACCCAAAACGCCCCCGGTGTAACCGACGATGTTTACGATTCTCTCACTCACGAGCTTAAAGAGCTTTTGAAAAAATACCCCGAATTTAACGATTTAAATGCTCCGGAAAACAGAGTAGCCGGCAAACCGCTTAATAAATTTGTAAAAGTTCAGCACAAAACCCGCATGCTTTCTCTTAATGATGCTTTTAGTGAGACAGAATTATATGAGTGGGAAACAAGAATCAAAAAGCTTTTACCTGCGCGCGCGAAATTTAATTATTTTTGCGAAGTCAAGTTTGACGGGTTGGCAGTTTCGCTTGTTTATGAAAATGGCAAGTTTATGCGCGGCGCAACGAGAGGAGACGGATTAATTGGGGAAGACATAACCCAAAATCTCAAAACCATACATTCAATTCCACTTCTTCTCCAAAAACCATACCTTCCGCACCTGGAAATCCGCGGAGAAGCGCTTTTGAGCAAAGAAATGCTCGTTAAATTGAATAAAGAAAATGAGAAAAAAGGAAAACCCCTTTTTGCCAATACCCGAAATGCCGCGGCAGGAAGTTTGCGGCAGCTGGATCCAAAATTAGCCGCCAAAAGGGAATTGGATTTTTTTGCTTACGATATAGCCGAGGCTACGCCGAATCATGAATTTTCTTCGCGCTTGACCCTTCCCCGAGTACGGGGTGGGACTTACGCGACTCAGAAAATTCATGATTCGGCTATGCAAACCCACTCCGAAAAACATCAAATGCTCCGCAGGATTGGATTTAAAGTTGAGAAATTGGAGGCTCTGTGCGCTAATATGAATGAAGTGTTTACTTTCATAAAGAAATTTGAAAAAATCAGGCCCGATTTTCTCTACGGCACGGACGGCGTCGTTGTCTCGGTGGACGATTTGAAATTACAGGAGACACTAGGGGTGGTCGGCAAGGCGCCGCGCTTTATGGTGGCATTCAAATATCCGGCGGAAAGAGCGACAACAATAGTAAAGGATATAAAGGTAAATGTCGGGCGTACCGGTGTATTGACACCGCTCGCTCTTTTTGAGCCGACGCTGGTGGCGGGTTCCCGGGTGTCCAAGGCTACTCTCCATAATATGGACCAGATAGAGCGCCTTGATTTGCGTATCGGGGATACGGTCGTGATAGAAAAAGCCGGCGATGTGATACCGAAAGTAGTGGAGGTGCTGATTCGGATGCGGACAGGCAAAGAAAAAAAATTCAAAATGCCGGACAAATGCCCGGCCTGCGGAGGAAAAGTTAGGAAGAAAAAGATGGGGGATTCTTCGGCTCACGAGATTTCTTCGCGCTTGACCCTTCCCGGGGTACCGGGTGGGACTTACGCGACTCAGAAATCTTGCGAGCTGGAGAATATCTCTGTCGCTCATTATTGCAGCAATCCTAAATGCCCGGCAAAAAACGAAAGGTATTTAGAGCATTTTGTTTCTGTCTTTGAAATTTATGAATTAGGCCCGAAAATACTGAGAAGATTCAAGGACGAAGGGCTCATTACCGACGCAGCCGACATTTTCACCCTTAAAAAAGAAGATATAGCGCTCCTGGAACGCTTTGGGGAAAAATCGGCGGAAAACATAATCAATGAAATAAAAAATAAAAAGAAAATCCCTTTTTCACGCTTTCTGTGGGCGCTCGGAATCCTGCATGTGGGGGAGGAAACAGCAAGAGATTTAGCGCTACACTTTGGCACTCTGGAAAAATTAATAACTTCAGCAAGGGGAGTCCTTGCTGAGATAGATAGTATAGAAAACATCGGCCCGGCTGTATCAAAAAGCGTTTATGATTTTTTTAATAATAAAAATAATTTGAATTTCATAAAAAAATTGCAAAGAAATGGCGTAATCGTGGAAAGAGCGGAAAAAAAGAAAGCCGACAAATTTACCGAATTACATTTCGTTTTGACCGGGACGCTTTCCCAAATGTCCCGAGAAATTGCTAAAGAAAGAATCCTGGCTCTCGGAGGGAAAGTCGCGGGTTCCGTCTCAAAAAATACTTCCTATATCGTAGCCGGAGCGGACCCGGGCTCCAAGCTTAAAGTTGCCGAAAAGCTGGGTGTAAAAATATTAAGCGAGAAAGAATTTTTAAGTATGTTATAATGCCTTTATTAGAGGTGTAAAAAGTAAATAAATTTATGAAAATAGAAAAACCAAAAAATTTAAATAATTCGGGTTATCAAGGTTCTGGCTTTAAATATCTTCCGGAAGAATGGGAGGAAGAGATGAAAAAACTTATGACGCAAGGCAAAAATGAAACGCAGGCCAGGACGGAACTTACTCACATGGAAGAAGTTGTTCGTGCCAGACAAAAAGCCGATCAAGAAGACCGATCAGAGCGAATAGATATCCCCGCCTAAATAAATTATTTTCGGCAATCGAAGGCGGAGGGTAGGAGATTCGAACTCCTGGTGGATTGCTCCACACACGCTTTCCAAGCGTGCGCACTAGACCGCTATGCGAACCCTCCATTTTTCAATTCAAATACTAACAAACAAAAAAGCGCTTTCCAAGTCTATATTTCCTTCGGCACTAGACCGCTATGCGAATCCTCCTTGTCTCTAATTTACATTATTTCCAATAAAAAGAAAGCATTTTACCGTTTATTTGACACATAATTTGGTTATATAATGCAGATGGAGAAAGTCTCTTAAGGTGTTAAAATGTGTCTATGGGCGATAGTGATGTTTTTGGCGAGAAATATAAAAATCTAAACAAGGCTCAAAAAGAGGCCGTGGACACTATAGACGGTCCGGTAATGGTGGTGGCAGGCCCCGGGACGGGCAAAACGCAGATTCTGGCGCTTCGCATTGCTAATATCTTACAGAAAACCGACATCAAGGCAGACGGGATTTTATGTCTCACTTTTACAAATTCCGGAGTGGATGCCATGAAAGAGCGCTTGAATCGTTATATCGGTAAATCGGGAGAAAAAGTAAATATTTTTACCTTCCATAGCTTTGGTATGAAAATAATAGAAGAACATTTTAAGGTTCTTAGGCTCACGGCAGCGCCGAAACTTTTGGAAGACACCGACCGGGCGATATTTTTCGACCAAATATTACGGGACAATGATTGGGAATACCTTCGCCCGCGGGGTAATCCTATGCGGTATTTTCAAGACCTAAAGTCTCTCATCTCACTTTTAAAAAGGGGGCGTATAACACTCAAAGAATTTTCAAAGAGCATCGATAAAGAAGTTGCAGATTTGGGCGAAAGCAAATTTAAAAAAGACGCCAAAAGAAGTGAAAGCCTGGAACGGACCAAGGAGGTTATTATATTTATTGATTTATATGAGAAAAAAAAGAAGGAAAAAAATGTGTTGGATTATGACGACATTTTGGAATCTCTGTTAAAGATTGTGGAAGTTTCCAATGAAGCCGCTTCACTCATCCGAGAAAGATATTTGTATATTCTCATAGACGAGCATCAGGATTCTTCCCGCGTGCAAAATGAATTTTTAACCAGCGTTTGGGCTGCTGTTGAAAGGCCGGACATTTTTGTGGTCGGCGACGATAGGCAGCTCATTTATGGATTTAGCGGAGCTTCGATAGAATACTTTGCCGGTTTCAAGAAGACATTTCCGGACGCCAAGCTTATCACCTTGGTAGACAATTATCGCTCTACGCAGGTGATCTTGGATGCTTCTCATGCACTCCTGCAAAGTGTATTATCCGACCAGAAACTGAAAAGCCAAAATAAAGAAAAACATATAATAAGACTATTTGAGGCCGATAATCCGGAAGAGGAAATTTATGCCGCCTTAATTGATATAAAAGAAAAAATAAAAAAGGGGATAAACTCTAACGATTGCGCGATACTGGTGCCAAAGAACAGACAAGTCCGCAGAGCACTTGAATTATTACATGAAGGGGGAGTGCCAGTCGGAACCCTTGAAGCTCTAAGCCTTTTCGACCAGGAGGAAACGCAGGCACTCATCCGAGTTTTGAAAATAATTAATAATGGAGATATTACGTCTCTAGCCCTGTCTTTTTTTGACAAGATATCAGGCATCGAACCACTTTCGGCTCATGCTTTTATAGTTTCTCAAAATATGCGAGAATTTTCTTTCGAAAAAATCTCCGAAAAAGTTCCGACTCTTTTTTCCGCTGACAATAATGTAGAGAAGTGGATTAGGGAACTTATTAAATGGAAAGATGATTCTAAAGATAATGATTTGAAATCATTAATTCAAATAATCGGACAAGAACTATTTGAGAACGAAAACAGGGAGAAAAAAATTATTTCAGGCAAAGAAATTTTAGATACCGTTTTAGGACTTTTGATTCGGGAAGAAGAAAAGAATCCCAACATCACATTCACACAGTTCGTTTCGTATTTGGAAAAATTGGAATTTTATAATGAACATATACCAATTCTCACTACTTCTTCTGAGGGGGTGAAAGTTCTTACTATGCATTCTTCGAAGGGGTTGGAATTCGATTATGTTTGGATTGCGCACATGGATGAGAAATCACTGGTGGGTGGCAGGCATATGGGCTTTACATTATCCGAGAGTATAGCGGAGGGGGTTGAAGAACGAGACATAGATGCCATAAAACGCAAACTCTATGTGGCCATAACCCGGGCCAAAAGATTCTGCACCCTTTCTTATTCCAAAGAATCTTTGAAAGGAGGAAGTCAGGAGCTTGCTAGGGTTATAGCGGATTTGCCTCCCCAAGTCTTTAAAAAAGAGAAGGCTCAGGCCCTAAAGAAAAAAATTCATAAAAATACGAACCTTTCACATCTGGCGAAGCTGGTGAAAGACAAATACAAAGACAGGTATGTTTCTGTCTCGTTGCTTAATAATTTCTTTGAATGCCCGTGGAAATGGTATTTTGAAAATTTATTGCAGCTGCCTAAAGATAAAATTGAAGTTTTGGAATTCGGTATTGCCGTCCATGCGTCAATAGACAGGATTTTGAAGATGAAAAATATTCCAACTCCGGGCGAAGTCGAGGATATCGTTACCGAAGAGGTTTTGAAGCGGGAGTTTGAAGATTCCAGAGAACGTATGCGAATAGGAAAAGAAATTTTAAGCGTAGTTTTATCCTGGACAGAGAACCGCCTGAAAGAAATAAAATTCAGCCGCAAGACCGAAGAAAGCATTGCCATAAAAGACAACGATTATCCGCACCTGAAGATTTACGGGAAAATCGACCTTATTGAAAACTTAAACGGCAAAGAGGTGCGGGTGACGGACTTTAAGACCGGAGGAGTAAGAAAAAAGTTCGAAATTGAGAAGCTTGACGAAGAAGGAAGGATGAGTGGAAATTTACGGCAGCTTGCGATGTATTCTTTTTTAATTAATCAAAGCCCCGAGTGGAAAGTAAGTGTCAGTGAAAGCCGGCTAGAATTTCTAGAAGCGAAAGATGAAAAAGAAAGTTTTTATGAGAGAATAATCACCGAAAAAGAAATTAGACTGCTAAAAAAAGATATTGCTGATTACGATGAGTCGGTGAAAAACGGACGTTGGTTGGAGCGGGAGTGCCGCTACAATTCTTACGGCAAAAATACCGAATGCGAATACTGCCGGATGGCAGAAATTTATAAGAAAAAATGACTGGTAAAATAGGTATTTTTTGGTATAATCTGTTTATTATAAGTTAATTTTTATTAAATATATGTCAGACGAAAATGTAAGACTAAAAATAGGTGAGCATGATATTAACGCTACTAATCACCCTCACGCGTATGCTGCCCTAGCAGGCATGAGTGATGAGCTAAGAGATCAATTATTTAAACATGTTGAAAATCATCAAAGTGGTGTTTTTTCTGCTCATGTTAATGGCAAAACGGTTGAATATAAATTAGGACATGATGGCTCCATTCACCCGCATCATTAATCAATGAACGAAGACATAAAAAAGGGCACAATACATCCGCTTTCTCTGTTAGCCGAGGAGGCTTATCGGGCTTTTTCGGAGCTTGGTTTTGAAATCGCGACCGGGCCGGAGCTGGAGAGCGACTGGTATAACTTTTACGCCTTGAATTTTTCGAAAGACCATCCGGCGCTGGATATGCAGGATACATTTTGGATAAAAGAACCACCTCGTCCTTCGGGCACTCCTCCTCAGGCAGGAGGAGAAAAGAATCCTCCCCGCCTTGATAAGGAGGGGGCAGGGGGTGGTAATTCAAAATCTGTGTTGCGAACACATACGACGACCGTAACCGCCCGCGCGATTGAGCAAGCGGGCAAAGACGGCAGATTGCCAGCCGCTTTTATTTCCATCGGAAAAGTTTTCCGCAACGAAGCTACGGATGCAACGCACGAAATGCAATTTTATCAGATAGACGGAGCAATGGTGGGAGAAAATGTTTCCCTTGCTGATTTGAAGGGCGTATTAACCCATTTTTACAAAAAAATGTTGAGTGATGATGTGGAGGTAGAATTTCGCCCCAGTTTTTTCCCTTTTACCGAACCATCTCTGGAAGTTTTCGCCAAGTTCAAAGGGAAGTGGCTTGAGATGATGGGTTCAGGTGTTTTACACCCAAATGTACTCAAAAATTGCGGCTTGGACCCTAAAAAATACCAAGGTTTTGCTTTCGGCGGAGGATTGGACCGTATTGCTATGATTAAATGGGGTATTCCGGATGTTAGACTTTTTTATCAGGGAGATTTACGCCTCAATCAGTTTTAATAACTTAATTTATGTTGATTTCTTACAATTGGCTCAAATGGTATATACCGGAAGCACCTGATGCAGAAAAATTTGTGGATGTTTTTAATTACCATCTTTGTGAAGTTGAGAGTTTAGAGAAAAAAGGGGATGATAATATTTTTGATTTGAAAATCTTGCCAAACCGCGCGCATGATTTACTTAGCCACCAGGGCGTGGCGCGTGAACTCGCTTCACTTTTAAATATAAAGTATGTTGATCCTGCTCCGAAGTATAAAATTCCCCCGCCTGCGCCCAAGGCTCCGGCGGGGCAGGCAGAATTAAAAATTGATGTCCAATCAGATAAATGTAGAAGATATATGGGGAGAATTGTAAAGAATATTAAAATTGGCACCAGTCCGGAATGGGTCATAAAGCATCTGGAGTCAATAGGGCAGAGAAGCATAAATAATGTGGTAGATGCGGCGAATATTGTGATGTTTGATTGCGGTCAGCCCGCACATGCTTTTGATTTGGATAAAATACAGGGCGACATAATTGTCCGAAACGGTAAAGACGGCGAGGAGATGACCACCCTGGACAATAAAGAAATAAAGTTCAAATCTTCAAATATGGTCATTTCGGACGATAAGAATGTCTTAGCCATTGCTGGCATCAAGGGCGGGAAAATTGCGGAAGTAGATAATAATACAAAAGATATAATTCTGGAAGTTGCTAATTTTAATCCAACTTCCGTAAGAAAAACCGCGCAGGCTTTGAATATATTTACGGACGCACGCAAGCGCTTTGAAAACGATTTATCTCCGGAACTTGGCCCGCACGCTATGCTGGAATTATCGGCGCTTATTTTAGAAATGTGTCCGGAAGCTATTTTTGAAAACATTGTCGATGTCTATCCCCAAAAACAGGAGATCAGAAAGCTTTCTTTCTCGGTGGAAAAAATTTCAAAAATTCTTGGTTTGGACATTTCTGTGTCTCAAGTGGAAGATATTTTGAAAAGATATAACTTTGAATATACAAAGACCCCCTCGCCCGATGGGCACTCCCCCTTAGCAGGGGGAGAAGAATACGTAATCACCGTGCCACCGATGCGGCTTGATTTAGTAATTGAGGAAGATATGGCAGAAGAAATCGGAAGGATTATTGGCTATGACAAAGTAAAAGGAAAAATACCAAAAATTAATTTTAAAACAAAAGTAAATGAAACTTATGCGAAGATTTCCTGGGCGAGAAATAAATTGCTCGGCGAAGGATATAGTGAAGTAATGACTTATACTTTTTGTAATAGTGGGGAAGTGGAAGTGATGCAGAGCGCTTCGGATAAAAAATTTTTGCGGACGAATCTGACTGACGGACTGAAGGAAAGTTTGAAATTAAACCAACTCAACGTGCCTTTGTTGGGGATGGACGAAATAAAAATTTTTGAAATTGGAACGGTGTTTAAAAAGAGCGGGGAAGAAATGAATGTGGCTTATGGAAATAAAAAAGAAGTAAAAGAAATGAGTCTTGAAGAATTTTGTAAATCAGCCTCGCCTGATGCTTTTGCTCAGGAATATCCTGCTTCGCAACGTCACCGTTCGCAAAAGCACACAGGCGGAGCTTTTAAGATGTGGTCCTTGTTTCCTTTTATCGCACGCGATATTGCCGTCTGGGTGCCGGAGGGAGTTAAAAGTAAAGATGTAGAAAAAATTATAAAAAATAATGCCGGAAGTCTTGCAATTCGTGGCCCGGAACTCTTTGATGAGTTTAAAAAGGACGATAAAATCTCTTATGCTTTTAGGGTAGTTTTCCAGTCTTTTGATAGGACTCTTACAGATGCGGAAATAAATGCAGTTATGACTCAAATAACCAATAAAATCAAGGAGAATAATGGTTGGCAAGTGCGGTAAAATTTGCTATAATAGGAGTATATGGCAAAGGGAGGAAAAGACGAAAAAGGAGCAAAAAAAGGTGCCGAAAAAGGGCACCATTATGATGCCTCTGACATATCCGTTCTAGAGGGCCTGGAGCCCGTCAGGCGCCGTCCAGGCATGTATATTGGCACTACAGGGCCGGAAGGGCTTCATCATTTAATATGGGAGATTTTTGACAATTCCCGCGATGAGGCGATGGGAGGTTTTTGCAATGACATTGAAATTGTTTTTCTTCCGGGCAACCGTATTCGCGTGGCGGACAACGGCCGGGGCGTTCCGGTGGATATGCATAAAAAAACAAAAGTTTCCGCGCTGGAAACCGTGATGACGACGCTGCATGCCGGAGGAAAATTCGGCGGCGAAAATAGCGGGTATAAAGTTTCCGGAGGCTTACACGGAGTCGGCGCATCGGTGGTAAACGCGCTTTCCATCTATTGCAAGGCGGAAGTGCATAGGGATGGCGGAAAATATATTCAAGAATATTCTAAAGGCAAGAAAAAGTTCGCTGTAAAAAAAAACGGGGCATCAAAGATGCACGGAACCATAATTACTTTTGAGCCCGACCAGGAAATTTTTGGTAAGATTGTATTTGACTGGAACACGGTCATCAGCCACATTCGCCAACAAGCCTATTTGGTGAAAGGATTGAAGATTTTAATAATTGACGCCCGCGGCTGGGACGATAAAAAGGGGCTCAATGACGAGGATGTATTTTATTTCCGCGAACTTGGGCTTGAGCTTCCCTCTGTTGCTTTCTATTTTGAAGGCGGACTGATTTCTCTGGTAAAGTATTACAATAAATTTGTCAAACCGGTCCAGAATAATATTTTTTATATTGAAAGAGAACTGGATGGCGTGGGAGTAGAGATAGCCCTGCAGTATGTGGATGATATCGTGGACAGGATTTTCCCTTTCGCCAACAATATTTTCACCCAGGAGGGCGGGACGCATGTAACCGGTTTTAAGACGGCGCTTACCAGAACGCTCAACACCTACTGTAAGAAAAATGAAATGATGAAAGAGTCCGAAGGCGGATTTACGGGCGAAGATGTCCTGGAAGGTTTGACGGTAGTTATTTCGGTCAAGCTTCGCGAGATACAATTTGAAGGGCAGACCAAGGGAAAATTGGGAAGCATGGAAGCTCAGGGCGCCGTGGCGACCGTATTCGGCGAGGGATTCGCGAACTTTCTGGAAGAAAACCCGGATGACGCCAAATCTATAATAAACAAGTCAATTCTGGCCCTAAAGGCCCGCAAAGCGGCCAAGGCAGCCAAGGATTCAGTGCTTCGCAAGGGTGCGCTTGAGGGGATGACTTTGCCCGGAAAATTGGCAGACTGCCAAAGCAAAAATGCTTCAGAATCGGAATTATTCTTAGTGGAAGGAGACTCGGCAGGCGGTTCGGCAAAACAAGGACGGGACCGCCGCACCCAGGCGATATTGCCACTACGCGGAAAAATTTTAAATGTGGAGCGCGCGCGCATAGATAAGATGCTTGCTTCCAAAGAAGTTAAATCTTTAGTTATTGCGATGGGCACATCTATCGGGGATACTTTTGACCTGGAGAAAATTCGTTATCATAAAATAATTATTGCGACCGATGCCGACGTGGACGGTTCACATATCCGTACATTGCTTCTGACTCTTTTCTACAGATATTTCAGGCAAGTGATTGATGCCGGGTATATTTATATTGCCCAGCCACCACTCTATAAAATAAAAAAGGGGAAAGAGATTTCTTACGCATACACCGATAATGAAAAAATAAAAATTGTCGGCAAGAACGCGGACGTGAGTGAAATACAGGAAGTGGAAGAACTCCCGACGCCTGAAGGGGTCGGGACTCCGACTTCTCCTGAGGAGAACGTCGGGGCTAAACCTAACAAAATACATATCCAGCGTTTCAAAGGTCTCGGTGAAATGAATCCGGAAGAACTCTGGGAGACGACGATGGATCCCGCACATCGCGTTCTCAAGCGCGTGGATATTTCTGATGCAGAGGAAGCGAATAAAATCTTTGACATCCTCATGGGCTCCGAAGTCCCTCCCCGCAAATCTTTCATCCAATCAAATGCAAAATTAGCGGAGATTGATATCTAGCCCATTGATTTATGAGTTAACATATGTTAACCTATATATATGTTGAAAAATAAGCATATTTTTGAAGGAGAGAGCAAAAAGTACTTTTCTGCGCCGGAAATAGCGAAACTTCTTGGTGTTTCCAGAGTTGCTATTTTTAAGAAGATTCGGTCAGGCCAAATACATGCTGAAAAAATTGGAAGAAATTATATTATTCCAAGAGAAGAATATGAGACCATTTTAGGCGTTTTTGTGCCAGATCGTCGCAAAAAGGATATAGAAGATGTTGTTAAGCGTGTGGTAAAGAAATATGGTCCCGCATTGCGAAAACTCGGAAAAGAATAATTAAAATTTTATGGCACGTCAAACGATTAAACGTATTAATCTGGCAGATGTGGAATATATCGCTTTTCAACTCGCCAAGGAATTTATGGAATGGAATGAACCAATTCCTGACTTTGAAACGCGTTTTCCAGATAAATTGGAAAGTTGTATTGCAACACCATTTCAAACTTTTGATAGAAAAAGTTTATACGAAGGCCTTATCGGGAAATCAGCAATACTCTTTTATTTGATGGTAAAAAATCACCCCTTTCAAAACGGCAATAAAAGAATTGCAGTTACAACACTGCTATTTTTTCTTGTTCAAAATGGCAAATGGCTCTCTACTCCCAACCAAGATATCTATCAATTTGCCTGTAAAGTTGCTGAAAGCAAACCAGAAGAAAGACATAATATTATGAATATAATAAATTCTTTTATTGAAGAGAATATTGAAGATTACGATGCAACAAAATAATCCAACGCCAAGCTGGCGGAGATTGATATATAAGTTCTTAACTTGTATGATTAGATCATTATTAGCTTAATAGTTTATATAAAATGAGAGAATCAGATCTAAACCAAAAATCACCAGACTTGCGATTGCGTGATGCGCGAGTAGAGCTAATGACGGGGCTTAAAAGGACAGATAGCAAACCAGAGGAAAGAGATTCTTTGATTGCAAAGGCAATTGAGGAGATGACTCCTGCGTTGGGTAGAAAACAAGCTCAAATCGTTGCACACCAAATTGTGAAAGAGGTACTTGAACTTTAGGTTGGGGGTTTATATTTTAATTTTGACCTCGGCCACAAGTTTTGCGACGAGTTCTTCTTTTGAAATTTGTCCTAATTGTCCAGCGTCGCCTGCCTGCGCAGGCAGGCGGGATTCAAGAGTTACTTTTTTTGCTTCTATTTCTTTGTCGCCGATGACTATCCAGTAAGGCATTTTTTTATTTTTTGCATCGCGGACTTTTGTGCCGAGGTTTTCATCGCTATCATCCAATTCCGCACGGATGTTATTTTCTTTTAATAATTCAAAAATCTGCTTCGCATATTCATTATGATTTGTGCGGACAGGAATTACTTTTACCTGCACTGGCGAGAGCCAAAGAGGGAAGATGCCGGCATAATGCTCAATCAAGAAGCCGATAAATCTTTCATGGGTGCCGAGCGGCGCACGATGGATACAAAGCGGAGTTTCTGCCTTGCCTTCTTTATTTGTGAATGTTAAATCAAAACGCTTAGGCACTGCAAAATCAACCTGGTTGGTGGCCAGAGTAAACTCTTTCCCAATAGCACTCCAGACTTGCACATCTATTTTTGGCCCATAAAAAGCCGCTTCATTCGGCACCTCAACATATGGAATTTTTGATTCAATCAGAACATCACGGACCATTTTTTCCGTTTTCAGCCAGAGCTCCGGTTCGTCCACATATTTTTTTCCAAGTTCTTTCGGATCATGGGTAGAGAATCGCATTATATACTTTTCAACTCCGAAAATTTTAAAATATTTAAGATACATTTCATTAACTGCGCGAAATTCATTCGCGAATTGTTTTTCCGAACAATAAATATGCGCGTCATTCATTGAGAGGGAGCGTACGCGCATAAGCCCGAAAAGTTCTCCGGATTTTTCATAACGATAGACTGTGCCATATTCGGCAAGCCGCAGGGGCAAATCACGATAGCTTTTTGGCCGCGCGGCAAAAATTTTATGATGGTGCGGGCAATTCATCGCTTTGAGATAGTAATTTTCTCCTTCACAGTCCATCGGCGAATACATGCTGTCTGCATAATAAGGCAAATGCCCGCTTTTTTTATACATTGATTCTTTGGCAATATGGGGAGTGCGCACACGAACATATCCGGCTTTTTCTTCCGTTTCTTTTGCTAATTTTTCCAGTTCTTCAATAATCACGGCGCCATTTGGCAACCAAAGCGGAAGTCCCGGGCCGACATCGTCATCAAAAATAAAAATATCAAGCTCTTGTCCGAGCTTTCGATGGTCTCTTTTTTCTGCTTCCTCTCTTTGTGTTAAATATGCATCCAGTTCTTCTTTGGTCTCAAAAGCCAATCCGTAAATTCGGGTGAGCATTTTGTTCTTCTCATCTCCTCGCCAGTAAGCGCCGGCCACGCGGTCCAGCTTGAAAGAATCCGGATCTATTTCTTTAGACGGATGCGCCAAGTGTCCACCACGGCATAAATCAGTAAATCCTCCGCAAGTATAAGTAGTAATTTTCTCTCCGCGTAGGGCGATTTCATTTATTAATTCCGCCTTGTATTCGTTTTTGAAAAATTCTAACGCTTCGTCCTTGCTTATTTCTTTATGTTCCCATTCTGTCCATTTAGGCAAATTTTTCCGCATTTTATCTTCAATTTTTTTCAAATCCGCATCGGTCATTTTTTCGCCGCAAAAATCAATATCATAATAAAAGCCATTATCTATGGCCGGACCGAGGGTAAGTTTGATTTTATCAAATTTATAAATCTCTCCGATGGCCGATGCGAGCAGGTGAGCCAGAGTATGCCTTAAATTGCCTAGTTTTTCAGTCTTTTCCATAATTCGTTTATAATAACATATTATTTTCAATATGAAAATTGCTTTTCGGCCTTAATATGCTAGGATGTATTCATTATGGTAGTACGAATGAGGCATACAAAATCGCATACAAAAAACCGTCGCTCGCACCACGCCTTGGAAACTACGAGTTTTTCCAAGTGTGAAAATTGTAAAGCCCTAAAAAGACGCCATACAGTGTGCTCATCTTGCGGTTTTTACCGCGGGAAAAAGATTTTGGATTTAGTCAAAAAGACGGAAAAGAGACAAAAGAAAGCAAAAGCAAAAAAAGCGGAGAAATAACCTCACCCCGCCTTTGGCACCCCTCTCCTTGATAAGGAGAGGGGTCGGGGGTGAGGTGAATTGACAAATTGTTCACCCCGTTCATTATTTTATGGCAAATAGGCACCTTTCCAGATCAATAGTTCTTCAGACGCTTTTTGAGTGGGATTTCCTGCTCGCCTCGCCACAGTCGAGCGCAGGCGGGTCCGATGATAAGAAAATCAGCAATTCCGATATTTCCGGAGAGATAAATAATATTCTCAAAAGAAATTTAAAAGAATTTGCCCCAGGGTTGGAGGATGATGTTTTTGTGTTCTCGCTTATGGATAAAGTGTTAAAGAAGCGCGCAATGATTGACGAAATCATAGAAAAGGCCGCGCCTGATTGGCCGATAGATAAGATTTCTGTTGTTGACAGGAATATTCTGAGAATCGGCCTAACGGAGCTCCTTTTTGGCGACAGGAAGGAAGTGCCTCCGAAAGTGGCTATCAATGAAGCGATAGAACTGGCAAAAACTTTCGGCGGAGAGAATTCCGGTAAATTCGTCAACGGCGTCTTAGGCGCGGTTTATAAAGAAATAGGCGAGCCCGGAAAAGAACAAGTCAGCAGAAAGAAAAAACACGAAGAAGTGCCGGATACTGCAAAATTGCCAGTTGAGAAAAAAGGCGGAGCGCTTGTTTATGCGAAAAAGAATAACAAAGTCTTTTTTGCATTAGTGCATGATGTTTTCGGCTATTGGACTATTTCCAAGGGCAGTATTGAAAAGGGAGAAAACGAAGAAGAAGCGACAATCAGAGAAATAAAGGAAGAAATCGGGCTTGATATTAAAATGGAAGAAAAATTGGGGGAAAACGAATATGTGGCAACGCATCCAGAAAAAGGAAAAAGCCTGAAAAAGGTGGTTTATTTTTTAGCCAAGAGCGAATACAGAGAACTTGCCTTGGAAAAATCCGGCGGACTGGATGGGGCAAGATGGTTTGAGCTTTCCGCAATCCCGGAACTCCGTATTTATAACGACATTATCCCGTTAATTAGCAAGGCGGTTGAAATTATTTCACAAAAAACAAACAGATAACATGACACATTTTTCAAATTTTGAGAAAAAAATAAAAGTAATTTTTAAGAATAAGGATTTGCTTAAACAGGCTTTTACGCACCGTTCTTATATAAACGAAAATCCGGCGGCTTCTCTTTCCCACAATGAACGTTTGGAATTTTTAGGCGATGCCGTGCTCGAGCTCATTGTCACCGATTTTCTTTATAAAAAATATCCGCACTATACGGAAGGAGAATTGACCGCGCTTCGTTCCGCTCTTGTGAATGCCGTTATTATTTCTGAAATTGCTTTAAAAATAGGAATGAACGACTATTTACTTTTGTCCAAAGGCGAAGCCAAAGATTACGGCAAAGCCAGGCAATATATTTTGGCGAATACTTATGAGGCATTTGTCGGAGCTATGTATCTGGATAGAGGATATGATGCGGCAGATAAATTCGTGGCTGAAACTCTTCTGCCCAAGACAGAAGAAATAGTAAATAAAAAACTTTGGCGCGATGCAAAGTCCCTGGTGCAGGAAAAAGCGCAGGAATTCGTGTTGGTTACTCCCGCCTATAAGGTTTTGCATCAGTCGGGCCCGGACCACGACAAGCATTTTACCGTGGGTATTTATTTCGGACCGGACTTGATTGCCGAGGGCAAGGGCAAATCAAAACAAGAAGCCGAACAGAAAGCGGCTGAAGCCGCATTAAAAATAAAAAATTGGCTGGATTAAAAATAATATGCGGCTCAAAACACTCCAGCTAAATGGTTTTAAGTCTTTTGCCCAAAAAACTGTTTTAGAGTTTGAAAATCCCATTGTTTCCATTGTCGGCCCGAACGGATCCGGAAAATCCAATGTGGTGGAATCCATCCGCTTTGTTTTGGGCGAACAATCCATGAAATCCATGCGCGGAAAAGGCGGTTCGGATCTCATTTTTAAAGGTTCTAAAAATCTGCCAAAAGCCTCACGGGCGTCCGTCACCATCTATTTCAATAATTCCGACAAAATTTTCAAGCTTTCCAATGACGGGGGAGAGAATATTAATTTGAATTATGATGTTATTTCAATTTCCCGCGAGGTTTTTTCCGATGGGTTGAATAAATATATTTTAAATGGCACAGAAGTCAGACTGAAGGATATTCACAATTTGCTGGCCTCGGTCAACATAGGTTCTTCCGGGCATCACATTATTTCTCAGGGCGAGACAGACAGGATTTTGAGCGCCAATGCAAGAGAAAAAAAAGAAATGGTAGAAGATGCCTTGGGACTTAAAATTTATCAATATAAGATAAAAGAAAGCGAGAGAAAACTTGAACGGACGAATGAAAACATGAAAGAGGTTTCCTTAATGCGGCGGGAAAATGCCCCACATCTTAACTTTCTCAAGAAACAGGTGGAAAAATTTGAAAAAACAAAAGAAATGCAAACAGAGCTGACGGCTCTTTACGGGGAATATCTGAAGAAAGAAAGCATCTTTTTGGAGAAAGAGAAAGCCGATTTATCATCTGAAAGGAACAAGCTTTCAAATGAACTTAAAAATGTAACTGGTAAAATTTCTATTGTTGAAAACAACGACCCCCTCCGTCATTCTGACACCTCCCCCTTAATAAGGGGGAGGATGGGTGGGGGTAAAATAGAAGAATTGAGAAAAATTGAGGAAGGCCTCAACTCCCTTCGCGGAGTAAAAAGTGAAATAGAACGCAAGCTTGGGCGGATAGAGGGAATGGTTGAAATGGAAGAACGCAGGAAAGAACAGAAATCCCTATTTATAGAAATTTCACAGGAAGAAATCAAAGCCATAATCAGTGAGATAAATAATTCTATAGATTTGGCTTTTTTAAAAGAAAGTATTGAGGAGATTAGGCCCGTTTTGGAGAGTATTAAGAATATTTTGAAAAAATTCTCTCAAAATGACAAGGATGAATCCAGCCACAATTTAGAAATTGAAAAACTAAAAAAAACCCAGCAGGCAATCTTGGAAGAAATGAAAGGGATTGAAAGCAAAGAAAAAGAAATTGCCAAATCAATAGAGATACTGAAACAAGAAATAAACAAGGAAATGGAGGCCTTACGCGATCTTGAACGGGAGAAATTTGCCTGGAGAGTCAGACAACAAGAATTGTCTTCCGCTCTGGAACTTGTGGCTATCAAAGAAGGGAATTTGAAAAATAGGGCCGAATCTTTTGAAAATGAGATAAAAGAAGGGGAAATCCTGATTGGACGGGAAGTTTTTTCTTATAAGGACTATAAAATTGAAAACAACGGGGAATTGCATAACCAAGAAGACCAAAAGAAAAAAATTGAGCGCATAAAAATAAAATTAGAAGATACGGGCCTGGGCAACGGAGCGGAATTGATAAAGGAATATAAAGAAGTTTCCGGGCGGGATCAATTTTTAACGAAAGAAATGGAAGATTTATCCAAAAGCATTGAATCTCTGGTTATACTTATTGCTGATTTGAAGGAAAAAATAGATACGGAATTCAAGGAAGGTGTCAAAAAAATCAACGTAGAGTTTCAAGAATTCTTTTCATTAATGTTTGGCGGCGGACACGGATCTATTTCTATTATTGAAACTAAGAAGAAAAAAGTTGATGAAATCAATGAAGATGACGATGAAATGGGGGAATCAGAAGATGATGAGAACATCGTTATTGAAAAAGGAATAGAAATCAATGTCTCTTTGCCGCGCAAGAAAGTCAAGGAACTTCACGCTTTCTCCGGGGGAGAAAGGTCGCTTACTTCCATTGCCCTTCTTTTCGCTATGTCGCAAGTCAATCCGCCGCCTTTTTTGGTGCTGGACGAAACGGATGCGGCGCTGGATGAAGCAAACTCCCGAAAATACGGGGATATGCTGGAGAAGCTCTCCAAGCAATCCCAGCTTATCGTCGTTACCCACAACCGCGAAACGATGTCCAGAGCCGGAATTCTTTACGGCGTCACCATCGGCTCCAACGAAGCTTCCAAACTTCTCTCGGTAAAATTCGAAGAAGCTACTCAAATTGCGAAATAAAAATTAATTAGTTTTATCTATTTCAATTGTTTTTACTTCCCGAAAATCACTTTCTCCTCTTTGCCTTTAATTATTTTATCCGGCTGGAAAGCGGAATTTAATTGGACAATATTTTTCTTGACTGTCATAGAACCGTCTCTGTTTAATTTAATTTCCAGAAGCATGCCTTTCATCGTGTCCTTGCTCCAAGACTGGTCAAAGATAAAGTTGCCGAGCGAGTAGGCGATGAAGCTGTTTTTATAAACTTCCGTATCTTCTATGACATGCGGATGGTTTCCAATAATAATTTTCGCGCCGTCATCAACCGCCCTGTGCGCTAAATATTCCTGCCTGGCATTATGCTTCGCCTGGTATTCATCACCGAAGTGAAACGAAACTATCAAATAGTCAACTTTGGCGCTGGCTTTTTTAACTATTTCATCAAAATCCGGATCGTTGGCCAGAAGAACGCCTGCTTTATCGGCGTCTGCCGCCATATAGTCCGGTCCTTTATCGGAGAAACCGAGAAAACCGATTTTCATTCCGTATTTTTCAATAACTGCCGGCGTTTCGGCTTCTGTTTTATTATTTCCTCCACCGGTGTAGAGTATTTCATTTTCTTTCAAGCGCGAAAGCGTATCAATATATGCCAGGCGTCCCCAGTCCGCAATATGGTTATTAGCCATAGATAAAATGCTGATGCCCGCGCCCCTTAAGGCCGGAATGACGGCCGGGTCCATTCTAAAAGAATATAAATTTTTCTGGTCAATGCCCTGGTCCGAAGCGGTACCTTCCAAATTAGCAAAAACAATATCGGATTTTTTTAATAATTCCGACAGTTCTTTTGATTTTCCAAACAGCGCGGAATAATCATTATTGAAATTTTTTATAACTGAATTTCGGACTCCGCGTCCAAGCATTACGTCGCCGGCGAAAACAATAGTTATAAAATTAGGATCTTTAATATCCGGCACTCCGATTTTTTCCTGCACCCAATTGGTATTTGCATCTGCTTCTCCCCCGTAGTATATGTTTTTCTTCAGATAATTTAGGATATTTTCTACGTCTTTGTAGCGGTCAGAGCTTTGCAATAAGGCAATAGCAACAGGGCGGTAGCTATTTTCCCCGAGAGGCAAAGAAAAAATAGAAACAGCTGTTTGTTTCGCTTCATCCGTATATCCGCTTTTTCCTCCCAAATAACCGTCTTTGCCCAGAAACTGGCTGATATTTGACCAAGAATGTTTTTTATCGGAATAACTTCGTTTTGTCGTGATTTTCAGCAGATCCGGCTGTTGCTGCATCAAATATCCTGTCAACTTAAATATGTCGGAAGCGGTCGACTGGTTATTGGGAGAAAGCCCACTCGGATCTTCGTATAACGTTCCGGACATCTTTAATTTTTCCGCCTCCTGGTTCATTTTTGAAATAAAATTATTTCTGTCAAAATGCAGGGCGAGTACTTCCGCCGCATCATTGCTTGATTCCAAAAGAAGAGGATATATCAGGTCGGCGATTTTTATTTTTTCTCCCAACCTTAATTCGCCGTTTTTGCCGTAAGTTGCCAAAGCTGTTTTGCTTACCCGCGCCGTATCGTCCAAAGTTGTTATTTTTCTAGCAACAAGTGCCGTCATCAGCTTGGATATGGAAGCAATCGGGAATTTCTGGTCTTGATTTTTTGCCAAAACGACTTCTCCGGTATTCAAATCACCGACCAAATATGCCGTGGCGGAGACTTTAGGTTGTCCGTTTGCGTCTTTATTGACGTAAAAATACCGGGGTTTTATTGTTTTTGGTTCCGGGGCGATAAGTTGTATTACCGAAGCTTTATTATTTTGCGGCCGGAATATTCCTTCTTTTTCCGTATTTTTAAAAAATAATGACGTCAAAAAAAATCCTACAAAAATAGCGGCTAAAATCCATTTCCACAATTTTATTTTTGAATTAAAAACAAAGTTCATGTCAATATATAATCTATCGTTTTTCTCTCCAAATCAACCGATTTTACTTTTATTTTGACACGGCCGCCGAGCCTGTACTTTTTTTTCTTTTTTTGTCCGGTTAATTCCAATTTTTTTTCATTGAAAATATAAAAATCGTCATTCATATCACGTACCCGCACCAAACCTTCGCATTTTGTCTCTAGTTCTTCCACATACATGCCCCACTCGGTTATCCCGCTGATTACCCCGTCGAAGCTTTTTCCCAGATATCTGGACATATATTCCACTTGTTTATATTTTATGGAAGCTCGTTCGGCATCTGCGGCGCGTTTTTCCTGTTCGGATGCATTTAGGGCGATTTTTTCATATTCGATTAATTTCTCTTTTAAATCCTCCTTTTTTATTTTTTTGCCAGAGAGGAATTTTTCCAGAAGTCTGTGCACCATGATGTCCGGATAGCGCCTAATCGGGGAAGTGAAGTGAGTATAATATTGAAAAGCCAGACCGTAATGCCCGATATTTTTGGTGGAATAAAGCGCTTTAGCCATAGAACGGATAACTGCGCGATGCACCGTATCTTCTTCATTTTTGCCGGCCAAACTCTCTAGAAGCTTATTTATTTCATATGTCGGGATAAGGCCGTTCTGCAAGGAGACTCTATGTCCCAAACTTCGCAAAAAAAACGCCAGATCGGCCATTTTTTCCTTACTCGGCAGATCGTGCACTCGGTATATGGATACGCCTTCATCTTTCACACCCTTTATATTTTTTGGAGACAAGACCTCCGCCACTTTTTTATTTGCCAGGAGCATAAATTCCTCAATCAGCCTGTTTGAATCGCCGCGCTCTTTTTTTATTACTTTCAACGGCACTCCATTTTTATCCAAAACAAATTTTACTTCTTCCTGGTCAAGCGATATTGCGCCCTGCGCAAATCTTTCCCCGGTTAATTTTTTTGCCAAGCTGTTCAAGATAAAAAGTTCTTTATGGAACGGCGCAGCGGATTTTTTTATTAACTCCTCGGCTTCTTCGTAAGTAAATCTTTTTTTTGAATGTATAACCGTGCGCCCGAACCATTTGCTTTTTACATGAGCATTTTTATCTATGATAAATACTGCGCTCATAGTAAGCCGGTCTTTATTTGGCACCAGAGAGCACAAATCATTAGAAAGCGTTTCCGGCAGCATTGGTATCGTCCTATCTACCAAATATACCGAAGTTCCTCTTTCTCGCGCTTCTTCATCTAAAGCACTGCCGATTTTTACATAATGCGAGACATCGGCGATGTGTATGCCGACTTCATATTGCTCTTCCCCTCCTTTTTTAGGAGGGGTGCCGGAGGCGGGGTGGTCTTTTGAATTACCACCCCCTGCCCCCTCCTTATTTAAGGAGGGGAGGAATCTGAAAGATATCGCATCATCAAAATCTTTCGCATCCGAGGGGTCAATAGTGAAGGTCAGGGTTTTGCGAAAATCTCTGCGTCCGGCATAGTCGGTTTCTTTAATGCCGTTTTGCTTTATTTTCCTTGCTTCTTCTTCCACTTTATGCGGAAGTTTCGCATCAAAGCCTTTTTCTATCGCAATACTTTCCATTTCAGTATCATTGTCTCCCGGACGGCCTAAAACTTTTATTACTTTTCCTTCCGGAGCCTTGTGGGGATCTTTCCATGAAATTATTTCCACAAAAACCTTTTGTCCAACTTTCGCATTATTTAAAAACTTGGTTGGGATTAGAATATCTGTATACATTTTTGTATCGTCCGGTTTCAGGAAGAACATTTTGTTTTCTTCTTCCAGAACTCCCGCGAAATTCATTTTTGCGCGCGATATTATTTTTGAAACTTCAGCAGTTTGGCGATTTTTACCTTTCGGGTGCAAGATTATCTCTACCATATCTCCGTGCAGGGCGGTATTTAAATGCTGGAAATCAATTTCCGGGTCCTGGCCCTTATTCTTCACTTCTCCGGTTGCCACATAGCCTGTGCCTTTTGAAGAGATGGAAATAATACCTTGCAATTTGTTTTTAGATTCCTTCATTCTTTTAAATATAGCATAAAATAGGGGCGGATTGCATTTTATATAATTTATGTTAGACTCACTGCATGTTAAAGATAAGGCTTCAGAGAATAGGCAGGAAAAATGATCCGTCATTTCGGGCTGTTTTGACCGATTCAAAAAATAGCACCAAGAGTGGAAAGTTTTTGGAAATACTCGGCACCTATAATCCAAAAGCCGGGGAGAAAAACTTGATAGCTGACCGGATAAAGTATTGGATTTCCCAAGGCGCGAAATGTTCTGACACGATGCATAATTTCTTGGTGCACGACAAGGTCATTGAAGGGAAAAAAGTTAATGTGCTGCCGAAAAAGAAGCCGACACTAAAGAGAAAGGAGTTGAAAATGAAAAAATAATTTCGTATAATTACAGGTATGGCAGCATGTCAGGTCGTAACACTGCAAAGTTAGATTAAAAATATAAAATTCTGAAACACATATGGAAGAAGCCGACAAGATATTTCTAGAGTATGTAGTAAAAGCTCTCGTAGACAATCCGAACGATGTAAAAATCGATCGCACGGTGGATGAAATGGGTGTGCTCATCAGTCTTACCGTAAATCCTGCCGACATGGGCAAGATTATCGGAAGGATGGGTAATACTGCGAAGGCTATCCGCACCTTGCTCCGCATTATTGGCATGAAGAACAATGCCCGTGTGAATCTGAAAATCAACGAACCGGCGGGGAGTATGAGACCCGAGAGACCCGCGGGATCAATGAGTTCCGCCCCAACGCTCAAGACTGTGGACCAAGCAATGGAAGACCTTAAGGGAATCTAGTTTTTGAAACAAAACCCCGCCTAAAGCGGGGTTTTGTAATATAATATAAAAATGCGTTTTCATATAATTACCCTCCTTCGCTAAAGCTACGGACGGGCAAAGCAATTTTTTATGATTAAATTTCACATTATTACCATATTCCCAGAAATGTTCAGTTCATACCTAAATGAGTCTATTGTCGGACGGGCTCTGAAGAACAAGCTGATAGAAGTGAAATTTTACAATCCGCGGGATTTTACTCGCCCGTCCGAAGCTTTTAAGCGGAGGAGGGTTAAAGACAATGGGTATCGCCCGGTAGATGATAAGCCTTACGGCGGAGGGCCGGGAATGGTGATGAGAGCCGAGCCGATGCTAAAGGCTATTGAATACGCTCTTAGAAAGTGTTCTCGCTCAGGATTTCCTACTACGCAACGTCAACCATTCGCAAGAACACTTTCTAAACGCTCTAGAATTAAAATAATAAATTTTTCTCCATCCGGTAAAAAATTTAATACGGCATATGCAAAAAATTCCGTAAAAAAATACACCGATATTATTTTGATTTCCGGCCGTTATGAAGGCATAGATATGCGGGTCAAAAAGATATTTAAGGCAGAAGATATTTCAATAGGGGATTATGTCTTAACCGGAGGCGAATTACCGGCGATGGTTTTAATAGACTCAATTTCTCGCCAGATTCCCAGGGTTTTGGGTAAATATGAATCACTAGAAGAAGAACGAGTCTCTAGTAGTGAAGTTTACACCCGCCCGGAAGTTTTAAAATATAAGAATAAAAATTACAAAGTTCCGAAAGTTTTACTCTCTGGAAACCACAAAAAAATAGAGGAATGGAAGAAAAATAGATAATCCCCAGTTTTAGTTGACAAAAAAGTTGAAAAGGAGTAAGGTGGCTGAGATTCATTGATTGAGTATCGGATGCAATCCTGTGTATATATTACAAGGTTTTAACTTAATCATATCTAAATAAATCTAAAGAAGCTAGAGAAAAGCATTTCCTCGTATGTTTTTCTTTCGTTTATTTTCTTTTATTTGGACTCAATCAATATGCACGTAGAAACAAAGCGTCCCAAAAAGTACTTTTCCAGATACAAAAAACCCTTGGTGGAATTTCCGAATTTGATTGAAGCTCAGTTAAAAAGTTTCAAATGGCTGATTGAACAGGGTATCGGGGAAGTTTTTAAAGAATTTTCTCCAATCGCAGATTACTCCGGAAAAAAGTTTCAACTGGAATTCACTTCTTTTTCTCTTAGTGAGTCCAAATCCGACGAAAATAATTCTAAAATAAACAAGCTTTCCCATCAAGGATTGCTTAAAGCGCGGGTCCGACTGACCAATAAAATTTTAGGTACTGTTAAAGAGCAGGAGATTTTCATGTCAGAGCTTCCTTTGATGACTTCGCACGGGACTTTCATTATAAACGGAGTAGAGCGCGTTATCGTGCCGCAACTCGCACGGTCCTTCGGAGTTTTTTTCACCGAATCTGAAAGCAAGGGTCAAAAATATTTCGGCGCAAAAATTATTCCGGCTCGCGGAGTTTGGATTGAAATAGAATCGGAAGCGGATGGGGGAATTTATATAAGAATAGACAAAAAGAGAAAATTTCCTGCGACAACGTTTTTGCGCACTATGGGTTATGAAACGAACGAAATGATTCTAAAAGCATTTGAGAAAAATTCTGTTGCGGAAAAAACTATTAAAGATTCTCTTTCCAAAGATAAAGAAGGAAGCTTGAATGATGCATATATTGAAATCTACAAGCGTCTCCGGGACGGCGACATGGCAACCGCTGACAATGCCAAAGAATTTATCAATTCCTTGTTTACCGCGGAACGTTATGACCTTTCCCCGGTTGGACGGTTCAGATTTAATCAGCGTTTTCTAAAATCGATGGACGAAATGGAACTCGCCCGCCGAACTATTTCCAAGGAAGATTTAGTGACCGTAATTTCTAATATCATTATTTTAAACAATACTCCCGGAGCAAAAGCCGACGACATAGATCATTTAGGCCAGAGACGCGTGCGTTTTGTCGGAGAAATACTTCAGCAAAAAGTGCGCACCGGCATGATGCAGATTAAAAGGAATATTCAAGACCGCATGTCCATTATTGACGTTGACACGGCAATGCCGATTCAGATTATCAACCAGCGGCCGCTACAGGCCCGCATCAAGGAATTTTTTACCACTAACCAGCTTTCGCAATTCATGGCGCAGGAAAATGTACTTTATGAAATAGAGCATTTGCGCACTCTCTCCGCCCTGGGACCCGGAGGTCTTACTCGTGAGCGCGCCGGACTGGAGGTGCGCGATGTGCATCCTTCGCACTACGGAAGAGTCTGTCCGATTCATACTCCGGAAGGCCCGAACATCGGGCTTATTCTTCATCTTTCCACCTATGCCAAAATAAATGATTTCGGAATTATTGAAACCCCTTATGCAAAAGTTAAAAACGGGAAGATTACCAGCGAGATTGTGTATTTGAACGCGCTGGAAGAAGAAAAGTACAACATCGCGCACGCCGGAATTCCTTATGACGAAAATGGGAAAATAACCGAGGAAAAAGTGGAAGCCAGAATTAAAACCGAACCAGGACGAGTTTCCCGCGACCAGATTGATTTTATCGACGTTGCCCCCAACCAGGCTTTCTCTATCGCGACCTCAATGATTCCATTTCTAGAACACAATAACGCGAACCGTGCCCTGATGGGATCCAATATGCAGAAACAGGCTGTGCCCTGCGTTCTTCCGGAGGCTCCACTTGTAGCAACCGGCGTTGAAGAATCGGCCTCGCGCGATTCAGGCCGGCTGGTTATCTGCCTGGAAGACGGGGTTGTTTCTTATTTAGATGCAAAAAAAATAGTCGTCAAGGGAAAAACAGAAAAAATTTACAACTTGATTAATTTTCTGAGAAATAACAATTTTGCAGTCTTTCATCAACGCCCACTCCCGAACGTAGGCGATAAAGTGAAGAAAGGCGATATATTGGCAGATACCAGCAGCACGGTAAATGGGCAGATTTCTCTCGGGCAAAATATTTTTGTGGCTTTTTTGTCCTGGTCCGGATCCAACTACGAAGACGCGATAATTGTTTCCGAGCGCCTGGTTAAAAATAGCAAATTCACTTCCGTTTATGTTGAAGAATTTACCTGCGTGGTCCGCGATACCAAGCTCGGGCCCGAAATAACCACCCGCGACATACCGAATGTCGGCGAATTAAAATTGAAAGATCTCGACGAAGACGGCATTGTCCGCATCGGCGCGGAAGTCCGGGAAAATGATATTTTGGTTGGCAAGATTACCCCCAAAGGCGAGACCGAGCTTACCCCGGAAGAGCGGCTCCTTCGTTCAATTTTTGCCGAGAAAGCGCGCGACGTGAAAGATACGTCGCTCCGTATGGAACATGGCAAGCGCGGGCGCATTATTGGCGTAAAGATTTTCTCCCGTGATTTAGGGCATGCGCTTGAAGCCGGAATCATCAAAAAAATCGTGGTTGAAGTCGCGCAGATCAGGAATATTTCAGTCGGGGACAAGCTTTCCGGAAGGCACGGGAATAAAGGAGTCATTTCAACCATTCTTCCCGAAGAAGACATGCCTTACGCGGAAGACGGAACCCCGATTGATATTATCCTGACTCCACTCGGCGTTCCTTCCCGCATGAATTTGGGGCAGATTTTGGAAATGCACTTAGGCATGGCTGCCAACAGTCTCGGCTATCAGGCTATTGTTCCGCCATTCTTGGGGGCGCGGCATGAAGAAATAAAAGAAGAATTGATTAAAGCCGGGTTGCCGGAGAATGGGAAATTAAAACTTTTTGACGGCCGTACCGGAGAGGCTTTCCAGCAGGATGTGGCTGTGGGCTATATGTATATGCTCAAATTGCACCACATGGTGGAAGACAAGATTCACATGCGTTCCATCGGACCTTATTCGCTTATTACTCAGCAGCCTTTGGGCGGAAAAGCTCAGGGCGGGGGACAGAGATTCGGAGAAATGGAAGTCTGGGCGCTTGAAGGCTATGGCGCGGCTTATACTTTGCGCGAAATGCTTACCATCAAATCCGACGATATCTTAGGCCGTTCTCAGACATTTGATTCCATTATCAAAAATGAAAAAATTAGGCCGCCAAATTCTCCCGCGTCCTTCAATGTGCTCTTGAATTATCTGCGAGGTCTTGCGCTTGATGTCGATTTAAAAAAATCCGGAGATAAATAAAAAAATATGAAAACTCTCAACACAACTGAATTTGACCGCATCGCGCTCCGGCTCGCGTCTCCGGAGCAGATAAAAGAATGGTCTTTTGGGGAAGTTACCAAACCGGAAACAATAAATTACCGCACCGGACGGTCCGAGCGCGGAGGCCTTTTTGATGAGAAAATCTTCGGACCGGAAAAAGATTATGAATGTTACTGCGGAAAATACCGCCGAATTCGCTACAAAGACATCATTTGCGAAAAATGCGGAGTCGAAGTTACGCGCTCTATCGTGCGCCGGGAGCGCATGGGACACATTGAGCTCTCCACTCCGGTCTCGCATATTTGGTTTCTGCGCGGAGTGCCTTCCCGCATGAGCATTCTCCTGAATATTTCCGTTTCCGATCTTGAAAAAGTAATCTATTTTGCCGGATATATCATTACCAAGGTTCACGAAGAGGAAAAAGAAAATATTCTGTCGGGTCTGGACAAGGAATATAAAACCAAATTAAAAAATTCGGCTGATGACGACATCCGCGAGAAGCTGAAAACTTTGCTTTCCATCACCAAGAAAGAAATCGGAGAAATTTACGAAGGTAAAGTATTGAACGAAATTTCCTTCCATCATTACTCTTTGAAATACGGTACTTGTTTTGAAGCCAATATCGGTGCCGAGGCGATTTATTCTATTTTTAAGAATCTTGATTTAAACAAATTAAAACATCTCACGGAGAAGATGGCGGAAAAAGCGAGCGCGGCTGAAAAAGAAAAACTGCAAAAAAGGCTCTCCCTTATCCGCGCGATGACTTACGCGGGAATCAGGCCGGAATGGATGTTTCTAACGGTTATTCCGGTTATTCCGCCGGTACTTCGCCCGATGGTGGCTCTCGACGGGGGCAGGCACGCAACTTCCGATTTGAACGATCTTTATCGCCGGGTGATAAATAGAAACAATCGCTTGAAAAAATTGAAAGAAATTAATGCCCCGGATGTAATTTTACGAAACGAAAAAAGAATCATTCAGGAAGCCGTTGACGCATTGATTGACAACTCGATTGCCAAGCAGAACGATTCGGCGGCGATGAGTCAGTCCCAAAAACGCCCCTTGAAATCCCTGTCGGATAATCTAAAGTCAAAACAAGGCCTCTTTCGCCAGAATTTGCTGGGAAAGCGCGTAGACTATTCGGGACGCTCGGTTATCGTCGTCGGTCCCCAGCTCAAGCTCAACCAATGCGGATTGCCGAAGCATATGGCGCTCGAGCTTTTCCGGCCATTCGTAATTTCAAAAATTCTACAGGCGGAACTTGCATTCAATATCCGCGGAGCCAACAAGCTTATAGAAGAGAGGACCGGAGAAGTCTGGGCGATGTTGGAAGAAGTCATTCAGGGAAAATATGTGCTGCTCAACCGCGCGCCGACCCTGCATCGCTTGGGTATTCAGGCTTTTAATCCGATTTTAATTGAAGGCAACGCTATTCAGGTGCATCCCCTGGTTTGCCAGGCTTTCAACGCTGACTTCGATGGAGACCAGATGGCTGTCTATGTTCCGCTTCTTGAGGAAGCGCAATGGGAAGCCAGAGAATTAATGGCAGCCAATAAAAACCTGCTCAAGCCGCAAAATGGAGACCCGATAGTACATTCAAGCCGGGATATTGTCCTAGGGGCTTATTGGATGACCAAATCTGTCGATGGGGAAAAAGGAGAAGGAAAATATTTTTCCAGTCCGAATACCGCTATTACCGCCCATGATTACGGAGTTGTGTCTCTGCGCGCCAAAATAAAAGTTCTCGCGACCGATACGCACAAATATAGAAAGTTTGACGGGGGAATTTTTGAGACCTCTGTGGGGAAACTTCTTTTCAACAGCATTTTGCCTAACGATTTTACCTACGTGAACGATGAAATGAACCAAAAAAGATTATCCTCGCTCTTGGACGAGCTTATCATACACTGCGGCGTGGACAATACTCCTCCTATTCTGGATAAAATCAAGGAATTCGGCTTCAAATACTCGACAGTTTCCGGCACTACTTGGGGATTGGACAATGTGGAGGTTTCTCCCTTAAAGCCGAAGATTATAGAACAAGGTAAAAAACTGGAAGAAGCAGTATTGGCCCAATGGAGCGAAGGTTTGCTTTCCGAAGAAGAAAAATACCAGAAAATTATTGAAATCTGGACCCATACCAAGAGAGATTTGGAAAAAGTCCTGCCAGGCACTCTTGACCAGAATGGCTCTACCTTTGACTTGGTTACTTCCGGAGCCCGCGGTACGATGAGTTCTCTAGTACAAATGATAGGCATGATTGGTCTTATTCAAAATAACCAGGGCAAGACACTGGAATTTCCGATTATTCCTTGCTATCAAGAAGGACTTTCCCCGATTGAATATTTCGTTATCACTCATGGCGCCAGAAAAGGCGCTTCCGACACGGCGCTTAACACCGCGAAAGCCGGGTATTTGACTCGAAGATTGGTGGATGTGGCGCAGGATGTTGTGATTACCGAAGAGGATTGCGGCACGAAAGAAGGAAAAATAGTTACCAGGGAAAATATTTCCGGAATTGAAATTCCGCTTTCAAAAAACATCCGGGGACGCATACTCGCAGGCGACCTTAAAGACAAAAACGGCAAGGTCATCTACAAGAAAGGATTTTTGATTACCAAAGAAGAAGCATACAATATTGAAGGAGCGGGTTTTGCGGAAGTATTCGTCCGTTCTCCGCTTACGTGCAAAACGGTGCACGGTCTTTGCGTGATGTGTTACGGGCTTGATTTGGGGCGCAATCATCTGGTGGAACAAGGCGAGGCTGTCGGCATTATCGCGGCTCAAGCTATCGGTGAGCCCGGCACGCAGCTTACGCTTCGCACCTTTCATGCCGGAGGCGTGGCGGGAACCGATATCACGACCGGTCTGCCGCGTGTTGAGGAAATATTTGAAAGAAGGATTCCAAAAAATCCCGCAGTTATTTCCGAGACCGATGGCGAGATAATAGAAATCAAAGCTAAAGACGGGAAAGAGAAAATAATTAAAATTCTATCTGACAGCAAGGTTGACGGCAAGAAAAACGAGATGGAATACACTGTGGCTTTCCGTAGAATGCCAATCGTAAAAATAGGGGAGCAGGTAAAAAAAGGACAGCTTTTGACCGATGGATCGGCCGATATTGCCGAAATGTTTAAATTGGGCAATAAAGAATTGGTTGAAGAATATATCATTACTGAAATAAACAAAGTTTATGAGCTTCAAAGTGCCTCAATATCCAGAAAGCATACGGAAATAATTATTCGTCAGATGTTTTCTCGGCGAAAAATAAAAGATGCAGGTGAAACTAATTTTTCAATCGGCGATATCGTTGAGAATACGGCCTTTATAGAAGAAAATCAAAGAGTCGCCGACTTAAACGGAAAAGAAGCAAAAGCCGAAACAGTAGTGCTCGGCATTACCGAAGTATCACTCCGCACCAAGAGCTGGCTCTCGGCCGCTTCATTCCAAAACACCAATCGCGTCCTGATTGAAAATGCCATTAAAGGCGGAGTGGATTTTCTGCGGGGGCTTAAAGAAAATGTCATTATTGGACGACTGATTCCGGCCGGAACCGGATTTAAAAATAGAGAAGTTGTTTCTAAAAAAGAATAATAAAAATATGGAAAAAGAATATGACGATTGGAATAAATTAAAAAAAAGTTTATCAACCAAGAAATCTAATGTCTTTTTCCACGAAAGAGAAATATGGTTTTGTTCACTTGGTAAAAATATAGGTTATGAAGAAGATGGGAAAAATGAATTATTTGAAAGACCTATCCTTATTATTAGAAAATTCAATAACAGTATATTTTTAGCGATACCATTAACAAGCTCCAAGAAAAACAATAACTATTATCACCAATATGAGTTCAGTGGAAAGACTTATGCCGGTATTTTATCACAGATAAGACTTTTGGATAGTAGAAGGCTTTCAAGAAAAATTGGTATGATAAAAGAGAATGACTTTGGTACGATAATTAAGAAAATACATAATATTCTTCCATAAAAGACGAAACCCCCTTGCGGGGGTTTCTCGGAGGCCGAAGCCATTTACTACCGAAGTATAGCAAATATGAAATATGTGTCAAGGCAGTTATTAGAAACATGTATATCAAACCCAGATTATCTATAATTTATAAGCTTATTTATGAAAATTTTAAAAACAACCAAAGATAAAGATTCATGAATTCCCCCGTACAAAAAATTAAGGAGAGGCTATCGATTGAAGAAGTAGTCTCTTCCTATATAAAGCTCGAGAAGACAGGCGTAAACCTGAAGGCGAAATGCCCGTTCCACAATGAAAAAACCCCTTCGTTTTTCATTTCTCCCGACCGCGGCACTTATTACTGTTTTGGCTGCGGGGCGTCGGGTGATATTTTTACCTTTGTCGAGGAATTTGAAGGGCTTGATTTTAAAGGCGCATTAAAACTTCTTGCAGATAGGGCCGGAGTGCCTCTTAAGGCTTACAGCAAAGAAATGAAAGAAGCGGAAAGCGAAAAAGAAAAATTATACAGGGCGATGGAGAAAGCAGAGAAGTTCTTTATTTCTAACTTAGAAACGAAACAAATAGAATATTTAAAATCTCGAGGACTGAGCGAAAAAACAATCAAAGATTTTGGTATTGGATTTGCGAAGGATGACTGGCGGACGCTTTATGAACACTTGAAGTTGACAGGTTTTAGTGATTTAGAAATAGAGCGTGCCGGGCTAATTAAAAAAACGGAGAAAGGATACTATGATCGTTTTCGCAATAGAATTATGTTTCCCATGAATGATTCAAGCGGAAGAGTTATAGCGTTTTCGGGAAGAATTACAGGGGAAGGAGAACCGAAATATTTAAACTCTCCCGAGACGCCCATTTTCAGCAAAAATGCGGTGCTTTACGGAATTGATAAGGCTAAGGATTCCATCCGCAAGAACAACTTCTCTGTTTTAGTGGAAGGTCAGATGGATTTGATATTATCGCATCAAGCGGGATATAAAAACACAATCGCGACATCCGGCACAGCTTTATCGGATTCTACTGTTTCAAAAGAAAATGTTGTAAGCAATTTAGGACTGGTGCGGCGCCTATCGGAGAATCTAGTGCTTGCTTTTGATGCTGATAAGGCGGGGGCAAGTGCGACCATTCGTGCCGGCAAAATCGCTCTTTCTTTGGGGATGGATGTAAAAGTGGTGGATATGCCTGATGGTGTCGATCCGGCGGATTTGATTGGGAAGACGGGTTCGGATGCCTGGCGCGAAGCCATTAAAAACTCTAAACACGTTATAGAATTTCTTTTAAGTAAAGTTTTAAAAAATTATAGCAATGACACCCGTAAGGCCGGTAGGGAAATAAAAGGCACAATATTACCGTTTGTAAATGCGCTCGAAAGCTCGATAGAAAAAATGCATTTTATAAAAAAGATTAGCGACCTTTCGGGCATATCTCAAAATGCATTACAGGATGATTTAAAAAAAATTGAGCAAGAGTTCAGATATGAAAAAGAAGAAATTAAGGAAGCGGGAGAGAGCTTAACCAAGATGTACAGAAAAGATTACATAGAGCGAAAACTCTTGGGCATCGCTCTTTGGCAGCAAAGCTTAGCGGACGTTGGACGTCCGGAACTCGGACGTCCAACGTCCGCTATAGACTTTAAGGCAATTTTTGAAAAATTAGGAGAAGTTTATAAAAAGTATGAAGTTGTCAAACAAGATCTTATATTCGAAGCAGAAGTATTTTATACGAACAACGAAAAATTAGAAAATAGCATAACGGAGATGTTTCTGAATCTTGAAGAAGAAAATATTAATGAAGAGTTAAGCAAGAAAATGCTGGAATTAAGACAAACGTCTAATGAGGAAATAGGTAAAAAGATTTTGAAGGAAATAAATGAATTGAATAAGAAAAAAGAGAATATTAAAAATAATCGTAAATAAAAAATTAATGAAAAAGAAAAACAGAAAATTAAATAAAAAAGCGAAAGTTGCGAAAAAGAGAAAAAGCAAAAAGGTAAAAAAAATCAAAAAAAAGCCCCGTAAAATAGTTAAAAAAGCCCCGAAAACCAAAAAATTATCTTATGCTGAAAAGAAAGCCGAAAACCTAGCTCATTTGGCAAATATTCTTATAGAAAAAGGAAGAAAGCGCGGGTTTATCACTTATGACGAGATATTAAAAACTTTTCCGGACATCGAAAACAATATTTTGTTTTTAGACGAGCTTTATGAGAAATTTTCTGCAGCCTCGATTGATGTGTTGGAAGGCGGAAATTTGCTTAATCTCGACCTTGACCTTAATGATAAAGATTTAAATAAATCAAGCTTGCATGATTCAATTCAAATGTATCTGAAAGAAATAGGGCAATATCCTCTCATTCGTGCGGGTGACGAGAAGGATCTTGCCAAGCGCATCGAGCGCGGGGATATGGAAGCAAAGAATTTATTGGCCCGCGCTAATTTGCGTCTGGTGGTTTCAATCGCAAAAAAATACGTCGGCCGGAGCGCGAATTTAACTCTGCTTGACCTGATTCAGGAGGGGAATTTGGGCTTGTTCAAGGCGGTGGAAAAATTTGATTGGACCAAAGGATATAAATTTTCTACTTACGCTACTTGGTGGATTCGCCAATCCATTACCCGTGCCTTGGCTGATCAGAGCAGAACTATTCGCATACCGGTGCATATGGTGGAAACAATTTCCAAATATAAGCAGACACACCGGAGGCTCAGCCAGGATTTAGGCCGGGAACCGCTAGCCGAAGAAATTGCGACCGAGATGGGCATCCCGGTTGAAAAAATCCATGTTATTGAAAATATCAGCCAGGAGACTGTATCCCTGGAACAGCCGGTGGGGGACGATGACGACAAGTCAACCCTGGAAAACTTTATTCCGGACGATAAAATCTTGCGTCCCGACCAGGAATCTTCCCGCCGGATTCTCTCCGACCAGATTCGCGAAGTTTTGGATGAACTTAACCCGAAAGAGCGGAAAATTCTTGAAATGCGCTATGGCCTGCTTGACGGCATTCAGCATACGCTGGAAAGAGTAGGGGAAGAATTCGGTGTTACCCGCGAGCGTATTCGCCAAATTGAAGCCAAGGTTCACGAAAAACTTCGCCAACACGACAAAATTTCCCGTCTGAAAAATTATTTTGACTAGTTTTATTTATTTTATCTCGCTTAATCTTTGCATCACCGATTCATACGGCTGGGCACCCGGGATAGTATCAACGCGGGAACCCTTTTGCAGGATGAAAGAAGACGGGGTTCCATTTACGCCTGCCTTGATTCCATCATCAATATCAGCTTGAACTTTATTTGTGAATTTTCCGCTAACCAGACAATCATTAAAAGACGCGACATTCAATCCGGCATATTCGGCAATCTCAGGCAGTAAAGCCGCATCCAGGCCGTTATTGGATGGAGTAATCTCAAACAACCTGTCTGTATATTTCCAAAAAGCGTCATTTTCGCCCTGCTCCCAAGCGCATTCCGTGGCCTCGGCTTCGCGAAAAGCTTTTGAATGAAGTTGGGGAATCGGGTAATGCCTAAACACCCAAGCAACCTTGCCGTTGCTGTTATCTACCACTTTATGCATTGTGTCGTGAAATACTTTGCAAAACGGACATTCAAGATCCGAATATTCTACTATAACTAATCTTGCATTCAGGCTTCCTATTATATGGTCAGCCGATGAGACCGGTCTTCCGGTTGTCGGATTTTTTTCATTGTTTGCAGCTGGTGCATTTACTATTGGCGCCTTGCTGTCTTTTAACAGAATTGCTCCGGCGATGAGAACCCCTACGATAAGGATTGCCCCGGCTATCGGTTTTTGGTCATTGTTTTGCATATTTCGATTCTGCAGAATCGTGTCGCGCAATTGTCCATTGAAGCGCGACTTCTTCTGCTATTTAACTTGTAATATACCATTGTAGCATATTTTAAGAATATGATATAATAACTGTATTAACATAAAGGTCTTTTTTATTAACCCCGATGTAAAGTCGGAGTCCCGACCCGAGAGCGTTGGGATTAATTTAAGAAAAATATATGTGTAATGGAAAAGGTTGTTGTAAAAGTGGGTGTGTTGTAAGGAAAGTCAGGAAGCCCTTATTGATTATAGGAGGCTTGAATTGGGGTTTGGTAGGCGTGGCATTGTTGATGGGCAATGGCAGCAATTGGAATGTTGTCAATCTACTTCTCGGCTCTTGGCCGGTTGCTGAAGGAGTCGTCTATGTTCTTGTGGGTCTCGCCGCAGTTATGAAGATTTTTGGCTGCAGGTGCAAGAAATGCATGGAAGCTTGTGCTTCTTGTGAAGCGGGGGGTATGGACAAGAAAATGTAATTTTTGTTTTTTCATTTACCCGCACACTTACTTTAACGATATGTAATAATTTAATTTAGTTGTGTCATAAAAGTAAGTGTGACGGGTTTACATCTAACTTCTAAAATGCTATATTGGCAGTAAGCGCATGACTTCAATTTCGGATGTTATATTTTATATCTTGGTCTTTTTTTCTGTTTACGTGCAGGTCTTTTTTTTCGTCACTTTTTTTGAGAACAGGAAAAAGATAGTCACCAGAAAAAGAAATGAAAAAATTAAGCTCAGCTTTTATCCAAAGGTGACGATTACCGTGCCTTGCTGGAACGAAGAAAAAACTGTCTATAAAACAGTACGCTCTCTGCTTGATTTGAATTACCCCCAAGATAGGATTCAAATCTTTCTCGTGGATGACGGGTCTACCGACGGCACTTGGAATGTAATAAATAAATTTTCGGGATATCCCAACATAAAAGTTTTTTACAAGAAAAATGGGGGAAAATATACCGCGCTGAATCTGGGACTGGAAAATCTAGAGACTGATTTTTTTGGCTGTCTTGATGCGGATTCCGTGACAGATCCGGAGTCGCTTGTCCGAATTATGGGTTATTTTGAAAAAAATCCCAGTATCATGGCTGTAGCCCCCTCAGTGATTGTGCATAATCCGAAAAACTTTATCCAATACGCGCAGAAAGCCGAGTACAATATGGGAGTTTATCTTAAAAAGATGCTCGGTTTTTTGGGAGCTATCAATGTAACTCCGGGACCTCTGACAATTTTCAGGAAAAGAGTATTTGATGAACTAGGACCATATCGCCATGGCCACAACACGGAAGATATGGAAATTGCTTATCGCATGCAGAAAAATCGCTATAAAATAGAGCATTGCAATGATGCGTATGTTTATACCAATACGCCGCCGACAATCGGAAAGCTTTACCGCCAAAGAGTGCGCTGGATTTATGGTTTTATAAATAACACGATTGATTACCGCGATGTTTTATTCAGAAAAAAATACGGTAATTTCGCCACTTTTACCCTGCCTATGGGAATTATCTCCATTTTTTCGGTCAGCTACCTTTTCGGCCAGATTATATATAACTTGGGAAATTTTTTATATTCAAAGATTATAGTTTTGAATACTATCGGATTCTATTTCTCCATCAAAAGTCTTTATTTTGATACCTTTTTTATAAATACCCGGTCTTTTATGTTTCTTGTGTTCGTCATATATTTTTTGGTAATTTTTGCAATAATTTTTGGGCGGAAAATGACCGAAGAGAAAACTCTTTTTTCCCTTAATATGCTTTATTTCTTTCCCGTTTTTAGCATTATCGCTCCATTTTGGCTTATAAAAGGAGTTTACAATACCATTTTATCCAAAAAACCGACTTGGAGATAAATATATGGATAATAATATTGACTGGAAAAAATATTTAATCGTGTTTTTGATTACCGTGGGTCTTTTCGCCAGTGCCAGCTATCTCAGCAATTATTTTGGCAGTCAAAAAATCAATCAACTGAAAGCGATTCAAGATAAAATAGCCATAGATATTCTTTCCTCGGAAACCCAATTTTCCCTGCTTTCCGAACTTTCTTGCAAGAATATTTCCGATTCAGTATTTTCTGACGAGCTTGGCGAATTGGGCAATAAGCTGGAATGGAGCCAAAAAAATTTAGGCGCTACGGATGAGGTGTCTTATTTGAAAAAATATTATTCATTGCTGCAGATTAAGGATTATCTGCTGGCAAAAAAGATTTCCGCGCGCTGCGGGGTAAAATCCGCATTTATTCTTTATTTTTATACAACAGCGGCAAATTGCGGCTTGTGTGAGCGGGAAAGTCTAGTGCTTTCAAGCCTGCGCACGGAATATCCGGAGCTTCGCGTTTATTCTTTTGATTATAGTACCGACCTTTCAGCTGTAAAATCCATGCTGCAAATTTACAAGATAAAAGATACTGTGCTTCCGGCGCTGGTGATTGACGATGATGTATTGACCGGTTTCCATGACATAGACGAGCTTTCATCCCGGGTCAGGGAATCTTTCAAGCTTCAGGGAACAACATCCGCAGGGAACAATAAAACAAGTCCTTAATTATCTATTGAGCCGGCACGAGGGATCGAACCCCGGACATCTTCTTTACAAAAGAAGTGCTCTACCAACTGAGCTATGCCGGCAATATTATTTTAACTTCAATATACTAACACATTTACAAATTTTCTTCCTCGTGTATTTTATGCTTTATTTCTCTGATTTTATGTTTGTATTCCGAAATCATTTTTAAAAACTTACTGGCTTCCTTTTTTTCTGATAAGCCGCCGTTTTGGCTCTTTTCGCGCACATTTTTTATTCTAATTTTTACTTCTTGATATTTATTTTTTAAAAGATTGGAAGATCGGACATAGAGTCTGATTGTGGCTACGAGCCCCGTATAACCGTGCTTTTTTATGTTTTTAACGGTCAAATGCTTCCATTCTTCCAAATAAGGGGCTTTTAAAAAAGTTTCTTCTCTGCTCAATATCTGCCCGTTTTTCAGTAAAACCAACTTTTTCCCGATCATAAAAATGATTCCGAGAAGCGATGTAAAAAATAAAATTAAAAGAAAATACATATTTTAATTCTTATATTAAGCAAGCTTTTACTTCTTTTATTTTTGCCTTGGCTTTTTCCAGGAGCTGGCCCACTGTTTCTTCCCCGTTTTTTATGAATGCCTGGTCAAGCAGGGTTTTTTCTTTGAAATAGGCCGCCATTTTTCCGAGAAGCATTTTCTCTTTTATTTCCGCAGGCTTGTCCATACTGGCTATTTCTTTTTCGAAAATTTCTTTCATTATTTTTCTGGCATCTTCTGTTATTTCGTCTTGCGAAATATATTCCGGCTTCATGGCAGTTATGTGCATGGCTATATCTTTTGCAAGTTCCGCATCACCCCCTGTCAAGCTTACGATAACTCCAGTCTTATTATTATGCACGTAATTTCCCAAAATACCTCCATTTACTTCATATGTGTCGCCAAGCTGGATATTTTCTCCGGTTTTCTGGATTATAGCATCAATCATGTCTTTGGCCTCCTTTTTCATTTCTTCTACTCCGACTTTTATCGCTTTTTCCGCAAGATTTTCCAGCAGCTTAGCGAAGTCTTCATTTCTGGCGACAAAATCGGTCTCACAGCGCAAAGACACCAAGACTGCTTTTTTACCTGCCTGCGCCCCGCCTGCGCGGGCAGGAGGCAGGTTTCCTGTTTTAATGCAAACTTTTCCGTCTTTAACTTCACGATTAACTTTTTTAAGCGCAATATCCGAGCTTGTTTTTTTTAAGATAGCCAGCGCTTTTTTTATATCGCCTTCGGCTTCTTCCAAGGCGCGCTTACATTGCATTACCGAAATGCCAGTCATATCGCGGAGCCCTTTTATTTGCTCTGTGGTGATTTGAATAGACATGTGGATTTAAAATGTTTTAACCGGCGCGGAATTTTGACCTTCTCTATAAGCATCGGCAATAGCGGCGGCAAAAAATTTGATGGATGGAATTCCGGAATCATTGGCAATAATCGGATAATCAATACCTTTAATATTTGAATCAGAGTTTACCAAAGCAACGATAGGCACATTTCCTTTTTTTGCCTCAGTTAGGGCAATATGCTCCGCTTTTCCGTCTATAATAAATAAAGCATCCGGAGTTTTTTTTAAGCCAATCAGTCCGGAATAATATCTTGTGAGTTTTTCTATTTTTTTAGCCATTATCACTCGTTCTTTTTTTGTGTACTTATCCAGTCCGCCCTCAAGGCTGTCTTTATGGTAATTTTCCAGTTCGGCAATCCTTTTTTTTATCTCTATGAAATTAGAGAGGGTGCCCCCTATCCATCTTTCCATGACGTAGGGCATATTCAGGGATTCCGCAACATTTTTGATTGTTTCTTTGGCTTCAGGTTTTGTGCCGACGAAAAGGACAACTTTACCCTGAGCTCCCAGGTTTTTTACAAATTTCACGGCTTCATCCAGCATCACACCTGTTTTTTCAAGATTTATGATGTCTCCGTTATTTTTTGTGGCGTATATATACGAAGAAACAGAAGGGTGTCTTCTGGTCTTGCTGTAGCCGTAATGCGCTCCGGCTTTGAACATTTTTTCTATTATTGTATCTGAATCTTTCCTAATATCTGTTTTTTGCATACGAATAATATAGCAGAAAACTCTCTTTTTTGCAAATTTTTCTTCTATTTTATGGAAGAGTTTTTGCTTTGACCAAAAGACTTTTTTCGGGTAAGATGCAAGTATGATTAACAGCATGAGACAATCTAAGCTTTTTACCAGGACCAGAAAAGAGAGTCCGGCGGATGAAGTTTCCAGAAACGCCGAATTGCTTATTCGCGGGGGTTTTGTTCACAAAGAAATGGCCGGAGTTTATAGCTACCTGCCGCTGGGGCTTCGGGTTTTAAGGAAAATTGAAAATATAATCAGGGAAGAGATGGATAAAGTCGGTGGGCAGGAAGTCCTGATGTCCACAATGCAGCCGAAAGAAAATTGGGAAAAAACCGGCCGGTGGCAGGCAATGGATGATTTATACAAAGTCGGAGATTCTTCCGGTCGGGAAGTTGCCCTGGGACCCACCCATGAAGAAATAGTTGTTCCAATTTTAAAAAATTATATTTCCTCGCATAAAGATTTTCCGCTCTATATTTATCAAATTCAAAATAAGTTTAGAATGGAACTTCGCGCCAAGTCCGGAATGTTGCGTGGTAGGGAATTTATCATGAAAGACATGTATTCTTTTCACACTTCGGCTGGGGACTTTGAAAATTTTTACAGCAAAATGCAAGATGCTTATAAAACTATTTTTTCCAGAGTCGGTATTGGGCACCTGACTTATATGACTTTCGCTTCAGGCGGGACTTTTGCAAAATATTCGCATGAATTTCAAACCATTACTCCCGTGGGCGAAGATGTTATCTATGTTGATGAAGCGAGCGGTGTTGCCGTGAATAAGGAGGTTTTAAGTGATGAGATTTTAAACCAGCTTAATCTGAAAAAGGAAAAATTAGTCGAGCAAAGAGCTATTGAGGTTGGGAATATTTTTGACTTAAAAACAAAATACTCAGCGCCGTTTGATTTATCCTTTACAGACGAAAAAGGGGAAAAACACCCTGTTTTAATGGGTTGTTATGGCATAGGGCTGGGGCGTCTCTTGGGCACGGTGGTAGAGGTTCTGGCCGACGATAAAGGTATAATTTGGCCGGAATCTATAGCGCCATTTCAGGTGCATTTGCTTGCGCTTGGGGACGATGAAACAACTTCGGCAGAAGCTGATAGAGTTTATAAAAGCTTATCGAAAGCGGGTATTGAAGTCCTGTTCGATGACCGAATGAACATATCGGCTGGAGAAAAGTTTTCTGATGCGGATTTACTTGGAATACCATTTCGCGCGGTTGTATCTCTACGGAGTATAAAAGAAAAAGGAATAGAATTAAAAAAACGTGCTGAAGAGAAAGGAAAAATTGTTTCTTTAGAAGAATTAACAAGAACGGTTCTTGGGGAAACTTCTTAAGAACCGTTCTTAATTATGTTTGAAAAATTCTACAAATTAATCTCCAACGACATCGGCATAGATCTGGGCACTTCCAATACCTTGGTGTATTTGAAAGGCCACGGTATCGTAATCAACGAGCCTTCAGTCGTGGCAGTCAACATCAAAACCAATCAAATCCTGGCAGTTGGCGTGCAGGCCAAAGAAATGCTCGGGCGCACTCCCGGGCACATCAAAGCTATCCGTCCGCTGGTGGATGGCGTTATTTCCGATTTTGAAGTAACCGAAGAAATGCTCTCCTATCTGATAAACAAAGCCGACAAAATGTCCAAAAAGTTGGCGCGGCCGAGAGTCCTGGTCGGCGTGCCATCCGGCACGACTAACGTTGAAACGCGGGCAGTCTACGATGCGGCGCGCTCCGCCGGCGCCAGGGAAGTTTTCCTGGTAGAAGAACCGATGGCGGCCGCCATCGGCATCCGGCTTCCAATCAAAGACCCCGTTGGTTCCATGATTATAGACGTCGGCGGCGGAACGACAGATGTTGCGGTAATTTCCTTGGGCGGAATCGTCAAGTCAAAAAATCTGAAAATAGCCGGCGACCGGCTGAATAATGACATTATCACTTATATGCGCGATGAATTTAAAATACTGATTGGAGAGCGGACAGCCGAGATGGTCAAGATTGCCATCGGTTCCGTTGTCCAGGGAGAATACATGGAAACAGAAGTCCACGGACGGGACCTTCTTACCGGATTGCCGCGCGAAGTAGTGGTGACGGATTCCGATATTCGTGAAGCGCTTTCATCTTCAATCAAAAGTCTGGTAGAAGGCGTGAAAGACATGCTGGAAACGACACCGCCGGAAATTTTATCCGACATAATGCATCGGGGGATTACTTTGTCCGGCGGCGGGGCTTTGCTTCCGGGGCTTGACCAGCTTTTACAAAGAGTTCTTAAAATTCCGGTTTATGTAGTGGAAGATCCGCTCTCGGCCGTGGCTCGCGGGACGGGGGTAATTCTGGACAATCTTCCTCTTTATAAAGAAATTCTGATTGGCAACCAAGATGAGCTACCTCCTAGATAAAAAAAATAAAAGAAAAAAATTTTTAAATATTGCGCTTAGCGCTTTTGTTTTGATTGTTTTATTTTATTTCAGAACGGGAATTTTTAACGGGCTGTCCTATATGAGCGGATGGCTTTTCCGCCCGGTTTTAATTTTAGGAAATAACATAAATGGAAAATTATCAGATGCCGGTTCCTATTTTTATTCCAAAAAATCTCTTCTTTGGGAAAATGAAGATTTGAAATTGAGACTGAACGAACAAGAAGCAAGAACAGCGAATTACAATTCTATTTTGGATGAGAATTTAAAAATCAAGGAAATTTTAGGACGTCTGCCTGTCGGCAAGGCAGGGAAAAACGAAAAGGTTAAGATGATTTTATCCGCTATTTTGTCCAAACCGAATCAATCTCCTTATGATACGCTTATCATTGATACGGGCACGAACAGGGGAGTAAAAACGGGGAATATAGTTTTTGCCCTAGGTAATGTGCCGATTGGGCGCGTGAGCCTTGCTTATGACAATTCTTCCAAAGTAATTTTGTTTTCAAATGCAGGAGAAAGAACGCAGGCTATAATTGCGGGTCGGTCTGCTCACGCAGGCGGGGATGTTTTTATGGAAGTTGTCGGGCGGGGCGGGGGAAATTTTGAAATGACAATGCCTAAAGATTTTATCTTGCAAAAAGGAGATCAGGTGGTTTTGCCCGGCATTAATTCTCTGCTTTTGGCTGTTGTTGAAAAGATAATCTCTGACCCACGCAATCCTTTTGCCAAAGCGTTGCTTTCCAGCCCGGTCAATATTCAGGAGTTAAAATTCGTGGAAGTGGAAATATAGAAGCGTCGCGCCGGTCGTGTTTTAAAGGAGAACACGACATAATTCATCAGAATTAACTTGCGTGACGTGATTTCGCAAAATCAATGCATTTCAAAATAGAGAAAAAATTGGAAAATTGTTTAGGAAGGGTGGGAGTCATCACTACAGCGCATGGAGTTATTCAGACTCCGGCTTTTGTGCCGGTCGGCACGAAAGCCAGCGTGAAAGCTCTGACCCCCGAGCAGGCTAGGGATCTGGGAGCTGAAGTAATTTTAGCCAATACCTATCATTTATATTTACAGCCTGGTGATGAGTTGGTAGCCAAAGCGGGCGGTCTGCATAAATTTATGAATTGGAATAGCCCTATAATTACCGATTCCGGCGGCTTTCAGGTTTTTTCCCTGGGCGCAGCTTATGGTAAGCAGGTTTCTAAAATCACAAAAATTACCGATTCGTCCTTGTTGATTCCGGAACGCTTTGATGACTCTGGTGCTCCTCGTTTGGCTAAAATCGGACAGGACGGGGTTTCTTTTAAATCGCACTTGGACGGCAGCATCCATTACATCACTCCGGAAAAATCAATCCAAATCCAGCACAACCTGGGCGCAGATATAATTTTTGCTTTTGACGAGTGCACCAGCCCGGCGGAAGATTTTAGATATCAGACAGAGGCGTTGGAACGAACTCATAATTGGGCAAAAAGAAGTTTAGAAGAACATGATAAATTAAATAAAAAAAACAACATTGCATTGTTCGGTATTGTGCAAGGCGGAAGAGACGAAACGCTCCGAAAAAAATCGGCAAACTTTCTAAAGAGTTTAGATTTTGACGGTTTTGGTATCGGCGGCTCTTTTGCCAAGGAAGATATGCAGACAGCGGTCCGATGGGTAAATGAAATATTGCCGGAAGAAAAGCCTCGGCATCTGCTCGGCATCGGCGAGCCGGAGGATTTGTTTATGGGCATAGAAAACGGCGTGGATTTGTTTGATTGCGTTGCGCCGACGCGCAATGCCCGCAATGGCTCACTCTATACCAAAAATGGGAAAATAAATATAATGAATGCTAAATATAAAAATGACTTTAATGCGGTTGAAGAGAATTGTAAATGCTATTTATGCGCGAACTATTCCCGCGCTTACCTCGCCCATCTCTTTCATGGTAAAGAAATACTGGCCGCAACTCTTGCTTCAATACATAATTTGTATTTCATTATTAATTTAGTTAAAAAAATCCGGCAGTCAATCCTGGACGACAACTTCTTTGAATTCAAGAAGGAATTTTTAAAAGGGTATTTAAAATCCTAAAATCCTTTACCCCCACACTTATATATAGATGTGGGGGTTTACATTTTATCAGCACTTGCTATAATTATTTTTACTTAGATGCCGAAGAAAAAACCCAAAAAGCCCAAAAGACCGCAGAAAAATTGGAAGAAATTTTGGAAGCTCGGAGCGGATGAATTCAACACCCAGTTTTTCGGTGTCAATAAGGACGGCGAACTGACAGCCACTGAAGGCCATCACATTTATAATTTAAGCGACCTGGCGTATAAATATGGCACGCCACTGCAGGTAATTTTCCCTTTTATCATTGAAGACAGATTAAAAGACTTGATTGGCTATTTTCAAGCCTATATGAAAATATACGGCTATCGGGGGAAATTTTTCTATCACTATCCAATGAAAGTGAATCAAAATAAGGAATTTATCCTTTCACTCCTTTCCGAGGGCGCCAATCTGGAAGCGACATCCGCCAACGAGCTTTGGATTGTAAAGAAACTTTGGGAAGGAGAGAAATTCAACAGCAAAATCCGCGTACTTTGCAACGGCCCGAAAACCGACCAGTATTTGGATTTAATAGAAGAACTTCGCGCTAAAGGTATGAATATTGTGCCGATTATAGAAAGTCTGGATGAAATTGAAAGGCTTTCAAAATATAAAGGCGACATCGGAGCTCGGATAGATTTGAATATTAAAACCGATTCGCATTGGGATAAAAAATTTGACCGTTTCGGACTTTCAGAAAAAGATGCTCTTGAATTAAACAAAATGAAAAACCTTAAAGTGATGCATTACCATCTGGGGTCGCAGATTAAAACACAAAAAAGTATTTTAAACGGCATAAAGCATGCTTTTAGTATGTATATACAATTGCAAAAAATCCATCCTTCGCTTGATACGCTGGACATTGGCGGCGGATTTGGCATTCCTTATGAAAAGAAAAAATTTTATACCGCTAAAGGAGTTTCCAGTAAGATTATCAAAATACTTAAAAATTTATCAGACAAAGCGGGAATCAGGCATCCAAATCTTATAGTAGAGTGGGGGCAATACATCGTGGCTCCGGCAGAAATGACGATTTACAAAGTGCTTTCCAAAAAATTTATACCGAAAGCGAATGCCAAAGCCTGGTATATTATTGACGGATCTTTTATGAACGACATTAAGGATACTTGGGCTATACACCAAAAGTTCCACGTCATTCCGGCAAACAATATGCATGGCGCCCTGAAAACAACCTGGCTAGCGGGGAGCACTTGCGATTCAGATGATAAATACACAGCTGGGGGAAATTATATTCTTTTGCCGAAGCTTCATGACAACCAGGACCAGTTTGTGGCGGTCTTGGATACCGGTGCGTATCAAGACGGCCTGGCTTCGCATCATTGTCTTCTGGCGACACCGCTAAAAATTATTGCCCGGGACGGGATGATTAAAATCGCCCGCAAACGCGAGAGCGCGGATTCTATTGGGAAACTTTTCGGCTGGAACGGAGATCCTAAATAGCCCTGAATTATGAATAAAAAAAATATTTCTTCTTTCTCTAGCTTCGCCTTGGTTATTGTTTTTTTTGTAATAGGATTTTTTCTAATCAATCAGCCTGTCAAGAACCTTAGTCCGGAAAATATAAAGTATGTGAGATTGACGGGGGCCAATATTAAAGTTGATTTGGCTTTGACTGACGCCGAACGGCAAAAAGGTCTCGGAGGACGGAATGAATTAAAAACAAACGAGGGTATGCTGTTTGTTTTTGAACATCCCGGCAAATATTATTTTTGGATGAAGGGAATGAATTTTCCAATAGACATCGTTTGGATTACTGAAGATATGAAAGTGATATATATAAAAAAAGACGCGTGGCCAGAGTCCTATCCGGAAACTTTTGGACCGGATATTAATGCGAAATATATTTTGGAGATTAATGCCGGATTTTCAGATAAAAATAATTTAAAGGAAGGGGACAGGGTTTTATTTGTATATTAATAGAAAATCCCCCGCTTTGGGCGGGGGACTCTCGTTTTTTTGCAGGCATCTATAAGCCGAATTCTGTGCCCCTTACATGCGATTAAGCATACGAGAGGGATAGCAATTTATCTAGGCCCGTCATTACTGATAGGCTCAAGCGATTCTCCCAGCTCCACTTTTTGAAAAGTGGGGCTGGACACGATCTTGCACAGGAGTAAGTATTTAGCCGTTTCAGCCGGACTTAACCGGGTCGTTTCTGTTCGCAACTCCATATCGCTATGGGAGGGCGTTACCCTCTACTTTCCTAGACTAAACTGGTCTGTGTTCGGACTTTCCTCCCAGCCCCACTTTCAACACTCAATCAATTTCATCACTTTGTGTAAAATAAGCAACCTATTTTTTACCTAATTTTACTTTCAGTATTGAAAGTGGAGCTGGGTAGCTACCCGATGCCTGCCCCGATATTCTACACTATTTGCTTTTTACTTGCAATTTTCTGACAAGTATGCTATACTCTTTTTGTGAGTGTGAGGTGTTCTCACATTTTTATATAGACAGTATATGTGCCGCAAAACCCCGCCGTAAGGCGGGGTTTTGTTTATTTTCCCCTCACGTGCACGTATGTGAGGGGTTATCCACAGCTATTATATAAAAATAGTATATAATTAGTTTAATTTAGTATTTAATTATATTAAATATTTATTAAATTAATATAAAAGAGCGTCGCGCTTTAATTGAGTTTGCGCGACGTGATTTTGCAAAATCAATGGAAAATAATAAAGCATTGAAAAACTTTTTGGAAATTCCTTACGGGGAGCTTGAGGCCATGAACCTGCGCGCTCAAGATAGAGCGGAGAAGGCCAGCTCGGCGGAACTTGAAAAAGAATATCGCGCATACCTGCAAAAAGAAAAACGAATCAAGGCGGTGACGCTTTGCTTTACGGACCTGGAAGGCCGCTTTCATATGCTTGATTATGATAAAAAATTTCTGCTTGGCTCGGCGAATAATCTGACCTTTGACGGCTCCTCTATCCGCGGTTTCAGCCAGCAGCATGAATCCGACCTGCGCCTGCTTATTGACTGGGGCAGTATCCGTTTCCTGCCGTCCGACATTTTCGGGCCGGGCAAAGTCATAATATTTGTTAATGTGCTTGACCGGGACCGCCTGCCGTATATTTCCGATTTTCGCGGCCAGCTCAAGCTTTATGCGGAGCAGCTCCAGAAAAAAAACGGCATAACAGCTTATGCATCAGCCGAGGTGGAAGGATTTTTAGTTGATGGAATCAATGCCGAGCAGGAATATGAAAAAGAAGGTTCTTTTAATCTCATCTCAACAGGCGGCTATTATCATTCATTGCCCTTAGATCGCTTGCGCGTATTTATTGACAGGGCGGCGGAAGCGCAGCGCGCCATGGGATTCAAAAATGAAAAAGACCATCCCGAAGTGGCGCCTTCGCAGTTTGAAATGAACTTTTCATATTCCGATATCGTGCGGGCAGCTGATAATGTCCAGCTTTATAAGCTTGTCTGCCGCCAAGTCGCAAACAGTTTGGGAATGACAGCAACTTTCCTGCCGAAGCCGTTTGTCGGCATCAATGGTTCCGGTATGCACACGAATGTTTCTCTGGCGAAAAAAGGAAAAAATATATTTTATGACAAATACGGGAAAGACGGCTTATCCGCTATTGCCTGGGATTTTATCTGGCGCATCTTAAATCATGCGCCGGAAACTTGCCTCGTTTTTAATTCAAGCGTCAATGCCTATCGCCGGCTGGACCCGCATTTTGAGGCGCCCAATCAGATTAAAGTTTCGCCGATTGACCGCGGCTCCATGATTCGCATTCCCGTTGGTGATGAGCGTTCAACCCGCATTGAAATCCGTTCTATCGCTCCCGATTCAAATCCTTACTTGGCACTTTACACGATTATAAAAACAGGAATTGAAGGCAAGGTGCTTGTAAAGGATAAGGATAAGCGCGACAGGCTCCGTGTTTTACCGGACAATATCAATGATGCAATCAAACTTTTCAAGGGCAATGATTTTATTGGCAGGATTCTCCATCCGGTCAATCAGGAAAAATACGCGGAATACAAGCAGAATGCGGCTGACCGCAGTCCCAAAGCCCTCGGCTCATTTATCAAATCCTCCGAAGTTGTCTATCATCACGAAGTGACCAATCAGGTGCTGTGGCATAAATTCTAATATTTGCAATATAGCCAAAATAAGCTAGAATAACTCTATTGTTTGGGCTAAACAGTAAAGCTGTCGCCCGAACATTTTAGTCAAAATGTTTTAGGGCCCATAGCTCATCTGGTAGAGCGCCTCATTTGCAATGAGGAGGTAAGCGGTTCGAGCCCGCTTGGGTCCACAGTTTCCGAAAATGGAGATTTTACAGCTTCCATTTTTTGATTTAGCTCGTAGATATAACCTAGTTTTGTGGTTCGAAATTTATTTTTAGTGTCATACAAAACACCCTGTGGAAACACAAGTTTTTGGAACCGAGGTTTTAATTCTGGCGACAAATCAAACCAAATACGACTAAGGTTAGAAATAAACTTAGTAGCATAGGTTACAGTAGCTTCAATATCAAATTGCTCAATTTTAGTTTCATTAAGCGATATTGTCGTAGCCATTATTTTATTTTCAACTTCTGCCAAGCGGTCAGTAAATTGGACTTTGTCGTATTCGCCGTCTTCTCTCATTTCATACACTCTCTTTTGCTTGGCCTTAAGTTCAGCGAGCTCTTTTTTATACTGCTGATGTTTTAGGTCAAATGCTTTGCCCTTTGTCGTCCAGTGATCTACCACCATTCTTTTAAACAACTCTAATGTTTTCTGTTTCGGAGTAATGGATTGCAAATATTTGATAAAGTCATCTTCAACAGTTTTCTTCGAGAAGGTTTTACCTTTGAGTGAACAGTCAGCAATATAGCAATGGTAATAAGGGTAAATACCGCCATTGCCATGCGTACAGCTTGCAGTCAGTTTATGACCACATTCGGTGCAATATAGGGTTCCTTTTAGCGGGAATAAGGCATTATGGCTACCATATTTTGCCACCTTTTTATTCTTACCGTTTTTTATCTGCGTAATGGCAAATAATTCTTCCCTACTGATCATTGTCTCGTGCCGGCCCTCGTACCATTCTTCCCCATTATTGGGATAAAAAGGATTATCCAATATGCCAGCATAGAAACGAAGGTGCCTGCTCAAAATCCTGTCAACAAATTTAAGGTTAACTTTACCCCCTTTTGTAGTTTTAAGTTCATATCTATTAAGCGCATCAGCAAATTGAGTCAATGTATATTGTCCGGTAGCTAGTTCTTTTAGTGCGCGCTTAAGTATAGGAAAATTAACAGGATCAATAGGATCTGATTGCTCTTTTTTCTTATTTTGTTTTTTATTATGTTCCGACAGGTATCCTATTGGCGGATGCCAAGGAGAAATACCTTGTTTTAATCTCCCCAACATACCACCACTACATCGAACTCTTCTGATATCATTATCAAATTCAGCAATAACAGCCATCATCCCCTCAAGAAGCTTACCTGTCGGGTCGTCACCAATTTGTTCAGTGACAGAATGAAGCTTTGTGCCATATTTTAATAAGACACTTTTAACGGCGTAGTGGTCAATCATTGATCTCGCGAACCTATCTAATTTCCACACCACGAAAGCATCGACTTTATTTTTTCTGCAATATTCGATTGCGTTAGTAAATTCTTGACGATTTGTACTTTTCGCCGATTCACCCTCCTCTCTAAATGTTTCAAGTAAATAGATCCCTTTACTCTCACAATATTTTTGACACGCAGTCAATTGCTCATCTAAGGAAGTGCCCTTTATTTGCTCGTCGGAAGAAACCCTAATATAGATTATTCCGGTTATTCCTTTGTTTTTCTCAATATCATTTTTCATATCATTTTTGTACCTAACTTTAATTATATATTCTATTAACTTTTTAGCCAGATTGATTTTTCTTTCAAAAAGTGTCTAAAATGCGAAATTTACCAATCAGGAAGAAGGTATCGGAATCTATTTAAATTACTTCTATTTCCGAAATACCAATTAATGCCATATTGTGCAGTTTTTTTCATCCACCAGGCACTATTACTATACCTATCCATACCCTCCACAAGTTGTTCCTTGGTAAACATTTCCAAGGCCAACTTTATCAGACCAGTTGTTTCAGCTGTAATTTGTGGAAGGTAGGATTTCGAAATCTTATACCGATAGACATGAATTAATTCCTGTATATCTTTTTCTAGCTTGTCTTTGGCACCAAGTTCAGCTTTTGGTAATGGTACTGATTTTATATATAACCCGTCAGGGTTAATATAAAGTTGACTATCTTTACTCTGATTCTCTTTAATATGACTCTCTTTATTATTCGTGCCAAACGGCGCATCCGCCACGTCTATATCTGCGTTTACTAATGCGTTCGTTAGCGCATCATATAGCACACTATGATCCAAAAAATAATATTTATTTGATTTATTCAATCCTCTTCTTTGAGTTTCAATCAGGCCAAAATCCTTAAGTTCTTTAATATAACTGTCTACAGCTCTTCTTTTTACACCAATCTCCTCAGCTAGTGTTTTAATTCTAGGCAAACAAAGACCGTTTGCGCCTGCATACCTGGCAAGTCTGCCATAACAGATTTTTGCGCCATGAGATAGTTTACTGATTGGTATTTTTGTTATTCCTTCCGGGATGTGTATTCCATTAAACTTCTTGTATGGATTAATTCTGGTCATTTCTTTTTTTGCTCTTCCAGCCACCTGTCGAACATAAGTTCAACGAGCAGCTGAAGTGAATTTATGGTTTCTTGTATATCCTGATCATTCATTTGTTCATCTTGCAAGATCAATCTAGCCTCTTCGAATGAGATCATGGGTTTTAGCTACTAATTTTTTCATAGTCTGTAATTTTGTTGGTTAACTTTTAATAATAATTGTGCCTTAATGGGTGGATTCTTCATTTTAGTAACCAACGCTTGAGCGATTGATTTTGAACCCTTATCCCATATGGCTCGTTTGAAGGCGTGTTTCGCACAGAGGCTATACAGAACGATTCTCTAACTCACTTGCGGTATAAGCATGGTCCATATTTTTGAACTTGCTTTTTCTAACCAATTCGTTAATTTCCACTTGTTTCTTTTGAAACTCCTCGTAAGGAGTTTTCTTGCAGACTTTTTCCCCAGGTCGCCAGATAACTTCATTCTTATAATTAGGATTTGGGTCATCTTGACAGATGGGAGCACTACAAACTAAATAGTGTACATCGTTCATAATGTTTGTTATTTATTAATTTATTAAGTTTTCAAGGAACCTACACAGGAGAATTTCTATTAAATAGATTGGTATCGACAATCAAACTATTCAGGAGAAATAAAAAAACACCTATATTAAGCTGCCGTTGCTGTTCTAGATGTCTTCAGACGATATATGTTGCTGTTGTTATATGTTGCTGTTGTTGATGTTATTCTGCTCTAATCTGATCTTGATGTTTCGGTGCTTGAATACGTTTAATATTTTTTAAAACGCTTGGGCACACCTAATTACTCCCTAGTATACTCCTTTCAATCTTTTTGTCAAGAAAAAATAATTAAATTTCATTTTAAAACGTAAAACTCTGAGCGCATAGAGCAACTTTTTCCGAGTTATAGGCAAAATCCTATCTCAAATGGTACCGCACCATTTCAAAAAAGATAAGAAAAGGAATAGCCACCCTGACGGTCAGGGTGGCTAGAGATAAATTTCATACAAGTTATTAAGGCCGGGCATTATTTATAATCTAAGGAATTGTCATTCCTGTTGCTTTAAGAGAAATAATAAATGGTTCTTTATTTGATATATTTGCAAATATATCAATTATTTTGTTTGTTTCGGCATTAATAGTGAAATTAACTTCAAAATTAATTTTCTTTTGTGGAGCTATTACATCTGAACCTGTTCCTATTCTTTTTTCTGAGGTATAAAATCCTGAAATTTCGGTTATTTTTGGATTTGTATAAGATGAAAGTGGTTCTCCATTAATATCTGATAAATTAAATTCAAATTTTGTTATATTAATTTTTTGAGATGAGTTATTTTTAATTACAAGGGAATTAATTTTTGAAGTTAAATAACTAGGATTTGGAGAATATACAAAGTTAGGATCTTGAACTGCTGTTATTTCTATTGATTCTGATTGGAATGGGATAATTTGTTGTGTACTTTCCTTGTTATTTTTAATATTTATCGAGACATAATCAGTACCAACATTACCTGCTTTATCATAAACTTTTAATACAAGATTATATTTGCCATCTGCGTGTTGTGTGGTATCCCAAGCAATTGTCATATATTCCCCATATGCTTTCATTCTAGGATCATTGGTGACCCCAATTAAGGTTTGATCTAGATAGTATTCCATTTTTACTATTCCTGAACTTGGTTCGGGATCTTCAAAAATAGAAGACGAAATCCAAAGTCTGAGTATCCCATGAAAAGCATCTTCTTTTTTATCGTAGTAATCATTACGTCCTACCCAATAGTTAGTCATTTTTTTAAGAAAAACCCAAGGAGATATTTTGTCAGGTATAATCGTGGGTGTTACATATTGTGAATTTAAAAAAGATAAACAAATACCGATGTCTACATACATGCCATCCGGCGCAAGAGTCTGAATACCTTCAATATTTTTACATACATCCCAAACTGGTGCCATCGGAGTAATAGGTATAGCAACCTCTTTTGTAGATTTTTTCTCAGTATTATTTACTTTTGGAGCAGGAACTTTCTTTTCTGAAATCTTTTTCTCGGTTGGTTTTTGTTTTACTTCAATCGGAAGGTTATTGGGCTTAACTTGAATAACAGTTGTTTGTTCAACCGGTTTGATGTTTTTCCTGAACCAGCTCGCGGGGTTCCACCATACCGCTAAAGTAATTGAGGGATAAATTAAAATTCCAACAATAATCGCTATTACTATTTTTTGATATTTAATATTTTCCATATTTTTATAATGTTTATTATTATTTAATAATATTAATTAGTGCTGTTTATTGCCTTATCTAATGAATTTTGTACTTCATAATCTACTCGTTCCCATGCCTTGAGATCCGCCACCGCACCAGACAATTTGGATCGCCGTATTGCTTCTAAGCAGTTATTATCCACCCAAAGTCGAGATTTTGCTATTAACCAGTCAGAAGAGGTCGCCTTTGGGTGTGTCTCAAAAAATATGGACGTCCACTTAATCAGGGCATTCCTATATTCTTCTGTGCCAGCATCGTTTTCTGTGTAAGATTCTGGGCATTTGAAGCCGGATAAACCTAATTTCGGCGCCGGATTCTTATAAAAATAGAAAATAGCAATAATGGCTAGGAGAAATATTAGAATGTAGGCTTTTGTTTTTTGGGTGATTTTTTGCATATTTTGTATTTATTATCTTGATAATTTTTTCTTATATATAAATTTAAATTACATCACAGAAACTCAATAAAAAAATTAAATTCGTAACTATAAAAAAAGAAGAAATAATAACTTGTAGATATGCGAACCACCTAGGGACACCCGATGATTTATCCACAGACTTAATGCCCATATATACAGAAAAGGATAAGAAGATAAAAACCAAAGACAAAGACACATTTGTCATTGTGTCATAAGGAAAACACCACTTAGTATTTGAGCCATTCCTAAGTGCTTCAAGTGAGGGATCTAAATAAATTGCAACGTTTGCCGATATGAAAAAAATAAACGAATATAATAGCTCTTTATTCCATTTACTTATGTTGTCTATATATTTCATTTATTCTGGATTAAAATTTGGGTCATCACATTCCTTTCCATACCATTGATAACAATTAGCTTTTTCTTCACGCACTTCTTCTGGAGTTAATTTTTTATTACTATTTTTACCCATGCTATAAATTCCCCAAACGATAAAAATAATTATGCCAACCCAAATAATCATTGCCCACCAGTCTGTTGTTCCATCTCTTTTTTCTAACATATTTTTATTAATTATTTATAACGTTTATAACATTCTTCCTTTGCTAGTTGCTCTTCTTTGTGAATTTTTTGTCTTTCTGCTTCAACCTCTTGGGGTGTTGGGGGTGCGCAGTATTCTTCAATTGTCATTTTTCCAGATGCAATGAGGTCCTCCACAATACGACCATGTCCAATACCATCAGATGGCTTAAGGCAAGATCTATATGATTCTGAAAAAATTGTATAACTTAGTACTGTATTATATTTTATGTTTAACTCTACAGCGGTTTCTATATCATCTATACATTTATTTAGTGGTTCCTTTTCTAACGCCTGCAACTGTGCCTTCTCTTGCAATACCGCTTTTTCTTTATTCTCCTGAATATTAGAAGAAATTATTTTATATCCGATAAAAGCTAGGAAAATAACTCCGATCAATACAATAATTTGCTTATTTTCCATAAAATTTTCTTTGTTTCTAATTAATAAATCTATAAAATAGGCAACAGAAAACCCACCTCATAGGTGACAGCCTTTCGGCCATCCATCTGCAGTTTCCCGCAGAGACCAGTAACGATAGCCCTATAGAGATGGGATCTCTATTCGTTACTGGTTTTTCATCATGCCTTATTTCTAAAGTTTAGATTACTCTTACTTATTTAATTATATCTCTAGTATTGCACTCATGTTTAAATTGCGCAACTAGCTAATTTCTGCACAAAATTTATTATCCACAGACAGATATATTTCACAACACAATTCTTATTTTATCAAACCTGACCGTCAGGATTGATCCTTTTTGAGCCATCCTGACGGTCAGGTTGGCTCAGTTTTCTAAATTTTTCCGGTGAAATTTTTGGAGGTCCTCAATTCTAAATTCCAAAATAAAACCAAAAAACAAACCTACATCCATTTCCTATGCGATGCCACTACCTCTCAGAACCTAGATAGACAACCCCGCACCTCTCTATTTTAAATATCAGTGATTAGTCACAAAACTAATCTTTGTGAAAAAGATTTAGTCGATTAGATTTTTTTCAAGCATGAGCTTCGTCTCTCGTGTAAATTACTCATTAAATTAATTAACGTTATGCTAAACAAGTTCTCACTGAAGATGATCCCACTCCGTGGACAGGCAGCCAAGCTACGTATTTGGCCGTAAGAAATGCTGTAGAGAAACGATGGGACAAAAAGACAGCTGACGAATTTCGCGCCAGTCATGACGCTAGAACATTTAAAGGTTGGTTGTCTAGAAATTTCGTCGTTAATAAGGGAGAGGCAGGTATAGAATCTTTTGTGATAGTCGAAAAGAAAGACCAATCTGGAAAAGTTATAGAGAAAATTTATAAGAAAATATGGCTTTTCCATCGTAAACAAGTAAGTCCAATAAAATGATAACAAGAACAATGACCGTAGGTTATCAAAATAGATCCTCAAGAGGATATGGTGGTAGTGGTGTCGGTTCATTATCTAGAGATTTGCCATCGGTGCCTAAAATCCTACTCGCCAATAAATTTCTTTTAGAAAATTGTTTTTCTATTGGAAGTAAGGCGTATGTTTACTATTCTCCGGGGGAAATTATTATCAAATTAACTAATCAAACATTATGAACCAAAATTATAAACCTTACATTTCTTCACCATATCAAATACAGAAGAAAGTAAATGTGCAAGAGAAAAAAAGCCCGATTCAAGAAGAAGTAGAAAAGAATATCGGCACGTTTAATCTAACAGTCCAAGTTGCAGAGGACAAAAATACTATTTCTGAATTTCCTCATATTGAAAATTTCATCGCATTTATCGCTACCATTAAAAAAGGATCTGAGATTTTGGGAATCGGCAGAGGAAGCGCGGTGTTAAATCGTCTAAATAAATGGGTTTCGCGCGGCGTAAGATACGCATATTGTCAATCAATAACTGACGCAATAATTCGCTCCGTAAAAACACTCGACGCTTTATACATTCAAACAACTGAACCGAAAGATTCAAGCATTTCAGTTGGAGAAATTGAGTATGCCACAGACAAGCAAAAGTCTTACCTTCGAGAACTCATTAATGCCAATGTTATAGACGAAAGTAAGCGTAAATATTGGGAGTCGCAAGTCAATCAGCTCACGAAGGAAGAAGCTTCACAAAAAATTCAAACTTTTGTAGAAAATAATTATTAGAATTAACACAAAAATTATGAACACAAACACAATAGTTGCGACTGCGGATGGTCCTCGAAGGAGTTATTGGCCTTCCAGATATCTTGAAGAAACTCCTATGATAACTCAAAGCCAGAAAGAAAGGTTAACAGCTCTTATTTATCTTCATATCTTTGAAGACCACGAGCGTGAGCTTAGGTTGAGCGAGCTCGAAGATTTGACCCAGGCGGATGCCGATTACGCTCTGTACCAATTCTTAACTGGTCAATGGAGTTAATTGAATACTCAATATCAAAGCAGGTTATACGCACAAGGCGATAACCTGCTTTTTTATTTAACGCTACTATTTATTTATTGCCGATATCCCATTTCTTTGTTGTGTGACTATACCTGTGTTTGGACATAAACTTCTTATGTGGCTTGTTCTGTGGATGCAAATGCTTTTCTTTGTGCGGTTGCGCCCGCAGACGCCTAACAAAATTATACGGACGGAAACCAGTAAAGAGATTTTCTAAAAAATTAAGAAATGTCATAATTTATCCTTATCTTTCTCAATGCGCTGATGAATTTTATAAAGTGTCAGATAATAATTAGCGACTCCATTAGCGATTTCTCTTACCTGATCTTCTGTGTAATTCGCAAACTCCGGAAAATCCTTGTGAAGTTCCTTGAATTTTCCAATCTGTTCCGGCTTTAATTCCATTTCTATTGCGGATCAATGAAAGTCATTTTTATACGGTATTCTTTCAAAGCAACCTTATCTCCAACTTGCTTTAATGCAGATTTAAGAGTTTTGTCTGCCTTTCCAACAACTATTATTCCACGTACCTTTTCATTTTTTAATGCTAGATTTTCCTCAACCCAAGTTATGTAATTAAGTATTTGCCCTATAACGTGGTATTTTGTTTCAGCACGTTTTAATTCTATGATAACAAAATTACCCTTTGTATCTTTTGCAAGAATATCAATAATACCAACGTCTGTCACATATTGTTGTCCCGGTGTTCCGTCGTCTTCCCGGTAAAGGGTTAGTTTTTCTCCAAAATCTACAATATCCCAATTTTTCATTATGTAATCCTCTAAATGTTTTTCAAGTGGCACAAACCCCGTATTGTCTTCCACGCTATCAAGTTCACCGGTTATTGAAACGTCCTCGTCATTTTCTTCAATGTTTTTTGTCTCTTTTTCTTCTTCTTGATTAGACCGCTCGCTGGAAAGTAAATGCGCTGTTACATAAATTACGTCCTGTGTAATCCAGCGCAATTCTAAATCGTCAAAAGACAAGCCCCTAGTAAGTGCCTCTCTAATGGCTTTTATATCCTCTCGGTCTTTTAGGTATGCTCTTAATGCCTCAATATAAGGTTCGTAAAAACGATACTGTTCACCGGCAGAAGTATGTATAGGTATTAAAAACTTTGGATCAATAAAACGCGTAAAAAATTTCCACTCTGCCGGTTTGAGAGCATTATACTTATCAGGAAATCTAAACCCTAAAAGTAAGCTCAAAAAACGTAGTCCAATATACGTATTTGCGGACGTTTTGAGTTTTGCATTACGAATTTCGTTTATATTATCAAATGCCTTGCCTGTTTCTGTAATACGAGTGTATATTTCTTTTGTTTCGTCAAAAAGATTTTGTAAAGCTAACCTTGTTTCTTTCGGATAGTCCTGTGCATATAAAAGAAGCATTTTCTTTGGCCAATACTGCGCACCAACAACAAGATTATTATTCAAAAGTGCTTTATCCAACATTCCAACTAAATCAGGATCTTCAAGATTGAAATGTTTTTGAAAGTTATCAATGGAGTTAAATTTATACCCCTCCTCTTTATTGACGTGTCCCTCAATTGATATTTCTTGGATATGTTTTAGATACTCTCGCACCCATTCTTGAATTTTTTCTTGGTTTATCATATTTTTTATAAATCTTTAATTTTAATAAGAATTTCGTCTATATTTTTATTATACACCAAGAAAAAATGTAATTTACCTTTTCCTAATTTCTCCCACACTTGCGCAGCGGCTTCTTTATATTCTGTGTCCTCATTACTTACTCTATCTTCTCCTTTCCATTCTAGCGCGATAATATTGCCTTTTTTGGTTACGGCCACGAAATCAGGATAAAACTTGTTTCTTTGCCATCCTTGAATATAAAATGGATCTTTTTTCTCTCGGTTACGCACCCAAAAATCAACATTAGGCAAAGTATCTAGATCAAGTCGCTCAATAAAATTCTTTTCTTCGCTATTTAATTTATCTATCTTTTTGTAATAACTTTTATTAAATGTCTGTGGTATTTCTTGGCTAATGGTTATGGTGGTAGGAAACTTATCGAGCGCTTTTGTGGTGATCTTCCCTTTTTTCATAAATTCATCAAATCTTTTCTTCCCATAGTTTTCTAGAATGCTTTCAATAACATCGTGTAATTTATCGGACAATAAGTACCTATTCACAGATAATTCTGTAAGAGTGCGTTTTCTGGTGCTTAATTGGTATTCAAGAGCTTTTTCAATAAAAACGACTTTCTCCTTTCTTTCTATTTGAGTAAATCTTAATCGCTTATCTAGCCATTGCGCCAACTCCGCTTCTGTAACATTTCTATCTTGATATATTAAATTAAGCGACTTTTGTGATTCTCGTATCCATTCATTCTCTTTTTTAATATCAATAATGGCTTGTCCGTCGTTATCGTAATGAACTTCAAAATCAAATTTGTGATCTTGTTTGGAAAGTTCAAAGTCTTCTCCAATTAAGTCTTCAAACGATAGTTTTTCTCCGCCATAGCTAACCATGGGCACTGCTAAGTCCTTTTTAAATGCACGTTCAACCTCTAATTCATATTTCTGTTCTTTCTTGGTGCCATCAATAAAATCAGATCTACTGTAGCCATTATCTTCAAGTCCAGAAATGATTGTCTCGGCGGCTTCATTAAAATTCTTAGCAGAAGCAAAAATATAACTTCTGTTCAGTTCTTCATTTTCTTTCCTTTTAGCATATGGCATTCGTAAAATACGCCCAATAATTTGCTCTACTGCTATTTTGGCGCCGACATTGGCAAGCGATACTAGGACATAAGCAAAAGAGCAATCCCATCCTTCCGCAAGGGCATTAACAGTAATGATATATTTTACCGGACACTTTCTAGACAATAAATCCACTCCTTCAAGTTCATTCTTGCCGGAAATTTTTATTGCGATTTCTTCCTCTTTGATTTTAGTTTTAAGTAGATACTCTTTTACAACATCCACTGTCACATGCTTGCTAATTTTGCTTTCTGGCTGAGCTTGTATTAAAACAATGGGGCGAATATATTCCTTTTTATTTTTATTCGTTTCTTTTTCAAGATCTGCGCGTTTTTTTATTCCGCGATCAAGCGCATTTTCCCATTGCACTGCGCTTTCAAGCACAATAGGAATTTTTACCATTTGTTCGTCTTTTAAATCAGATGCAAAAACATTAATTAAAATATTACTTCCTTCACGAGGAGTGGCTGTGTATTCAATTATAAAACTTGGATTCAGGTCTTTAATAAAATCTATAGATAGTTTCGTTTGTGTTTTATGCCCTTCGTCTATCACAACCAGCGGATTATCCATTCGTACAACATTTGCGAGAGAGTTAATGATTGTTCCTTCGCTGTCTTTTTCTAAATTACTATCGTCTTTTATGTTTTCAAAATGGCTGAGCAATTCTCCATTTTCTTTATAAACTTTATATTTTTTTTGTAATGATTTGTCTTTACGAAATGCCTCTAAGCTGGCGATAATGATACAAATGTTATTTTCAACATCTCCTTTGCGGATTCTAAGCGCTTCCTCATTTGAAAAAACTATTACCTTGTTATCAAATGCTTCATCCAGCGCCTGTCTGTGCCAATCGGTACGGTCTTTAAATTTCCTTAATGTCTGTGTTTTTATGGCTTCAGATGGAGTGAACCATAAAACAATCCCTCTTTCCATCTTATTTTTGAGAACAGTATTAAATATCTCCGGTAAAGCATGACATCCTACGAGCGTTTTACCTCCGCCGGTCGGTATTTTCATACAAATAAATGGCACATAACCAAAAAAACTTTCCTTATATTTAGGCGCATCTTCAGAGGTAATATTATTAAAGGCCTTTTTAGGTCCATCTTTTTGGACTTCTTTTAGATATTCCCTTAGTTTTTCTATTGAATTTTTCTGATATTTTTTTAGTTGCATAAAATTATATTGGAATATTTGTTAAATATTTTTTTTGTCACTCTTCGTCCTCTTTTTTAATTCGCTCAGTTTTCCCCATATCTAAATCGTCCAGTAGTTGCTGAAAAACAAATTTTACTTGATCGTATTCTTTGTCATCAAAAGCATAAAAATCTTGAGAAACTCTAAGAGAAATAAGGTTGTGAATTTCTTGAATAGCAGAAAATAAATTATTCATATCATCCATAGAAGGTAATAAAAATTGCTCATTATCTTCTTTTTGATCATGCCCAAATAGTTTTTTTCTTAATTTACCTATTTGATCAATTGTATTTTTATTCTTTTTAAGGATTTCTTTTAGATGTATTTTGTCTTCCTCAGACATGAGTGATTCTGCAACACCAAAGTTTGAATTGTTAATTTCAACTAATTTAAGAGCTTTCTTTGTTGTATCAAAAAACTTATATAATTCAATCACTAATGTTGTTTCTAGGGAGAACAATATAGTTGAAAATATATTACCACCATCATAACAATCCATGATTTTCTTATTTTCGGACACTTTTTCTTGGCCCGCATCCTTCTCATTTAATGAGCTTTTTACTGATTTCCATAAAACAAACACTGAAGATGTTTGCATGATACGATTGACCAATCTGGCTATATATATTTTATTTAAATCTATTTCTTTCATTTTAGTATACCTTTACCTCGTATGGAATTTGTTTGAAGGTGATGTTATAGGCTTGTAATGTATCATCGGGAATAGTGCAGAAGTCGGCGTAAATAACCTTTTTATGGCTGTTTTTTGTCACATTTTTTATAAATGACTTAGTCAGTGTATTTTTGCCCTTTTCTTTAAAAAGTAGGTAGAAGTCATTCTCATTATGTTCGCCTATGAAATTACCGGAAATTTGCTTTTTCTCAAGGTTTGTCTGCGTTTCGGTAAAATAGATATAGTTTGCGAGGTCGTTAAAAGCCACTTCTTCGTCAATAGCGCCTCCAGCATTGAAAAGTTTATTGCCTAGAGTGCAATATTCAAAACTCCCACTTAGATTCTTACTAACACGACGAACTCGTTCAGCAGTAATGTTTTTTGCAATATCCTTTTCAATTTCAACAAGAATAAACTTTCTTTTGCTATATTTTTCTTCATTATTCAACTGCATTACAGCATGTGCGGTTGTGCCAGAACCGGAAAATGAATCTAAAATAATACTATCTTTATTTGTCGATAATTTTATTATTTTCTTTATAAGTTCAACAGGTTTTGGAGTATCAAAAAGATTGTCACCAAAAATTTCTATAATTTCCTTTTTACCTTCTTTATTAGTTGCTATATTGTCCCAATAATTTGTAGTAGGCTTACCCTTACTTTCAAAGTCGTAAATAACTCTTTGTGGAATTCCATTTTTATCCTTTCCAAAATATACTCTTTTTTGTTTTAAGAGATTTTTAAAACTATTTTCTGGATAAGCCCATATTCTTGTATGGATTTTACCTCCCGGAGTTTTAATTTTGTATGTATAGCCACCACCACTTAAACCCTTAGATACTGTCAATGGAACTGGGCGCCATTTTCCTAAAGGAAATTCTTTTGTAGGATCGCTGTAGCTTGAGCTAATATATTCCTTCGATAATTCTTCTAAAGATAATGCTACTCCTTGTGTTTTTGAATAAGAGACAACATATTCTCCTTGTATTGAAACATTTTTAGAGTCATTTGAAATCTCCTTTTTCCTTTTCCACATGAAATTAGCAAGAAAATTTTCCGCGCCAAAAAGTTCATCCATTATTATTTTCAAGTGACAATGCTCATTATCATCAATTGAGATAAAAATAACTCCATCATCACGAAGCAAATCGCGCAAGAGTTTCAGGCGCGGATACATCATGCAAAGCCATTTATCATGGCGCGTTAGGTCCTCGCCTTCACTGCCTACAACTTTACCAATCCATTGCTTTATTTTCGGCGAATTAACATTATCGTTATAAACCCAGCCTTCGTTGCCAGTGTTGTAAGGCGGATCAATGTAGATGCATTTTACCTTGCCGACATAATAGGGCATTAACGCTTTTAAAGCCTCTAAATTGTCGCCTTCAACAATAAGATTTTCGCTAATGCCGAGAGAAAGTGCTTTATTCTTCTTAAGTAGACGAAAAGGCACCTCTTTGTCATGATTTACAATCTTTTCTTTTCCAATCCAGTTTAGTGTTGGCATTACTGACTAATAATGCCATAAAATAAGCAATTTTTCAAACTAGTGATAGTATGGGCTTATGTATGACTATAATGCTCTAAAAATCTATACTGACGGATCAGCTATACCAAACCCCGGGAAAGGCGGAATTGGTATTATTATAGAATTCCCGGACAGTTCTAATTCTGATAATCTTGAAATAAGCGAGGGGTACATGCATACAACCAATAACCGCATGGAGTTAATCGCTTGTATTACTGCAATTCAATGGCTTCGAACTAATGGATCTTCTCAAAAAATTACTAGAGCAATAATTATTACAGATTCAGATTATGTCTATTCAAACTATAAAAATGCGCAATATTGGAAAGAAGATGGATGGAAAAATCAGGATGGCAAACCATACGAGAATAAAGATATCTGGGATACTTTTTTAAAGGAACGATATAAAATTCGTACACCTAATGAAATAAAATGGGAGAAAGGAAAAACTCGCCCTATTCTTCTTCGAGTTGATGCGCTTGCAAAACAGGGAGCAAAGAATCCGATAAAAACAGATTATGGTTACCAGCCGGGGAAATTTACAGCGACTCGTTCCGCAAGTAAAAAAGCAGCTACCATGTTTATTCCAAATAATGAGGAATTAATTATTAGAGTTTTTGCAAAGAAAATTTATGGCAAAAATCAGAATGAGATGTATAAAATTACTTTTGACGTATATGACGAAATACAAGGAATATATACCAAGAAGTTTTTTGCTTATCAGGGAAAGGAATGTATTACGCTAAAACGAAATAATTGCTATAGGGCAAAAATGAATGGCAATCTAAAGCTTCCACTAATCCTTGAAGCAGAAGCTGTCGAATACCTTAAGAATAAACCTTGAAAATCTAGCTCAATTCGGCTATACTAAAAATGGTCGTTTAAAGTTAACATAAAATAGGAATTCTCGTTAAGGACTGAGCCATAGATATAACCTTATTCCATTGATGCAATTCATCAACAATTCGGTCCCAATAGAGTCCTATGAAGTCCACTGTTGGTTCTTTTTAAAATAAATTCCGGGGTAGCTCAGCGGTAGAGCGGTCGCCTGTTAAGCGATTGGTCGTAGGTTCGATCCCTACCCCCGGAGCCGTCTTTCGCTAAAGCTTCAGAACGGCTATAATGCCGATATGCATTACGTGTATATTCTCTGGAGCAAAAGCGGAAACAAATTTTACTTCGGTTACACAACCGATTTAAAGAAAAGAGTAGAAAATCATAACAATAAGTTTTCAAAATATACTTCTCCATATGTTCCATGGAGACTAGTTTTTTATTGTGCGTTTGATAATATACATAAAGCTAAAGATTTTGAAAAATATTTGAAAACTGGTTCAGGTAAAGCTTTTGCGTATAAAAGATTATTAACCAAGCGAAAGACGGCGACGGAATAAAAGTGGTTCTGTAGCCTTGGCGTAAGACCACCCCCGGAGCCAATTTTTAAAAATGCAAAAAATATGCTGTTTTTGTCGGTTATCCACCTGAAAGGAACCCCTTTTCTTTATTTTTGTTATAATTAATTTATGGACAAAAAACAATCAATAATAGTTCTGATAATTGTGGTTTTAGTTTTGGCTCTGGGTGGCTATTATTATTGGAAAATAAAAATGCAAAAATCCGCGGCGCAGCAAGCGGCGGAGGATATTCAAAAAACAGCGGCCGACATCTCGGCTGAGATTGGAAATAACGTTTCACCGGACGTAACGACGCCTGTCGTTAATTTGCCGGATACAAATGCTAATCCTTACAGCAAAACCAATCCTTTTACAAATTTAAAAACCAATCCTTTTTAATAAAAAAATATGAAAAAAAATACTTTAAGTATTCTAATATTGATTTCCGGAATCCTGATTTCGGGCGCAATAATCGGTTCTGCCAATGCTCAAACAGACAGCCGAACCGTTCCGGAAATTTCTTTTCCTGTTGTTGAATTGGGCAATTGCGCGGATAAAGCATCCTGCAAGGCTTATTGCGACAAGACAGAGAATATAGAAGCCTGCCTTAGCTTTGCTGAAAAAAACAATTTGATGCAGAAGGAAGAAATAGACGCAGCCAAAAAATTTAAAGATATCGGAATGGCTGGCCCGGGCGGATGCAAAGGCAAGAACAAGTGCGATACATATTGCAGCGATCTGGCTCACATAGACGAATGCATAACGTTTGCTGAAAAGAACGGATTGATGTCCGGCGAGGAATTGGACGAAGCCAAAAAAGTGCAGGTAGCCATAGCCAAAGGCATCAAACCTCCCGCTTGCGGCGGCAAAGAAGCCTGCGACGCTTATTGCTCTTCATCGGAGCATATGGAGGAATGCCTGAATTTTTCCATTGAGGCGGGCATTATGGATCCTCAAAAACAAGAGGAGTCCAAGAAAGTTTTAGCGGCGATAAAACAAGGTATAAAGCCGCCGGCCTGCAAAGGCAAAGACGCGTGCGATGAATATTGCGGCGTTCACATGGAAGAATGCATGACCTTTTCTTTAGCGGCTGGAATGGTGCCGGACGACCAAAAAGAACAGATGCAAAAAACCCTAAATGCTTTTAAACAAGGAATCAAACCTCCGGCTTGCAGACCCAATCCACCCGATCAATCTAATCAGCCCGATCAGCCTAAACAACCGAGTCAACAAAATCAAAATCAACCCACTGGTCAGGCTAATCAACCCGGAGAGGGCCTGCAGGCCTGCGATCAATATTGCGCCGACCCCGGCCATGTTGAAGAATGTGTTAAATTTTCTGTGGCAATTGGAAATATGACCGAAGAACAGGCGCAAAATTCCATAAAAAACGGCGGCAAGGGTCCCGGCGGATGTATTGGCAGAGACGCTTGTGGTACTTTTTGTGATAATCCCGATAATCAGGAAACTTGTTTTAATTTCGGGAAAGATAATGGAATGATTCCGGAAGCGGATTTGCAAAAAATGCAAAACGGCCAGCAAAGAATGAAAGATTCTTTTTCTCAGATACCGCAGGAAGTTTTAGATTGTATCACATCATCTTCGGGCGCTGATATTGTGGAAAAAATGAAAACTGGATCGGTGATCGGACGAAAATTTGGCGACTCTATTAATCAGTGTTTTCAAAAATCTGGTGCGCAAGAAAGACCACCGGGTCAAGATTTACCCGGACAAGAACAGCCAAATCAAAATCAGCAAGGTCAATCGGGAGATAATTTTCAACCCGGACCAGGGACCATAAATCCGGGCGGCCAGCGGATGCCGCAGCAGGCGGGTCCGGGCGGGTGCAAAGGGCCGGAGGAATGCCAAAAATATTGCATTTCAAATCCGGAAGTATGTAAAAATTTTCAGCCGCAACAAAATCAACAGGTTCAACCGAATCAACCTGGTCAAAGGTTACCTCAACAACAACCCGGTCAACCTGATCAAGGTGTTACTAATGTTGGTCCTTGCGGTACGGGTCCGGGCACTTGTTCAGGGATAGGTCCTGATGACATAAACCAGCAAAATCAACCTGGTCAAATGCAACCTGGTCAGTTTATTCAAATTCAGCCCGGAGAACCCGGTCAAATGCAACCTGGACAATTTATTCAGGGTCAGTTTGATCAATCCGGACAAATGCAACCACAGCAACAATTGCAACCACAACCCATAGAACAGCAGAATCTGCCTCCGCCTCCTCCGCCAAGTAGTTTCTTACAGGGAACACAGGGGTTTTTAGCAAACGCCTTGAATGCATTGAAAGGATGGTAAAATGTGTTTATGAATGTTAAAATATAGATATGACAAAAAATAATTTTATTTCCGTCGCTTCGTATGTATTTTTAATAGTAGGCATTATGCATATCGCGCGGCTGCTTACCGGCTGGCAGGTTCAAATAAACGGTTTCATGATTCCAATGTGGATTTATTGGGTTGAGGCGTTTGCTTCTCTTTATCTATCTTTTCTGGGTTTTCGGCTGTCAAAGAAGGCATAGGATTTAATGACTCATAAAACTTTTATTTTATATGTCCGGAATTTTATTTTCGGCGCCGAAGACAGCCTGGTTTCCACTGTTGGCCTGCTTTCGGGTATTGCTTCGGCCGGAATAGCGAGGAAGGAAATAATTATTTCAGGAATAGTCTTAATCTGCGTGGAAGCGTTCTCCATGTCGGTCGGAAGTTTTTTGTCCGAGCGGGCAACTGAAGAATCCTTCTCTGATTACAAGGAGCCTGAAAGCGCTTCGCGGCTCGCTGCGGCAATTATGTTTTTCTCCTATTTCTTAAGCGGGCTTATTCCGATATTTCCGTATTGGATTGCCGATGTCAGCCGGGCCTTCTGGTGGTCTATCATTGCCAGCTTGCTAGCTCTGTCGGTTCTTGGATTTATAAGCGCCCGGATTCTCAAGACTAAAATCCTGAAAAGCATTTTACGGATGACTATTTTGGGCGGACTCGCCATCGGGCTGGGCGTTGCCGTGGGAATGATTTTTAAATAAGACATCGATTCCGGCAATTTATGCTAAAATAGTTACGTAATTAAATACATATTTAAATACATATGCCAGACATGATTATTCAAGTTAATGAAAAAGACGAAGTTGTCGGACTGGCTCCGAGAGAATCTTTTTATGGAGGAAAAATCATTCATCGCAGTTCCCATTTAATGTTATTTAATTCAAAGGGCGAAGTGGTCACAATGAAGCGCTCCATGAACAAACGCTGGTATCCGGGGCTGTATACTTTTTCGGTCAGCGGAACCGTTGACAATGAGACTACTGAAAAGTGCATCAAAAGAGAAATGGTTGAAGAAATAGGAATCGGAGTGCCTTTCAAAAAATTATTCACCTTCAGGCATTTTGACGATTCAGATAATGCTTTTGCCACATTATATTCCGCGGTTAGCGATAAAAATATAACTCCGGACAGGCAGGAGATATCAGAGGTAAATTGGGTCACATTGGATTGGCTGAAAAAAGATATGGCAAACCATCCGACTAAATATACTCATACTATGCTGGAAGGAATGAAGATTTATTGGGGAAAATATGGTATAGAACTGCCTTAGAGTATAATTAAACATATATGGGATTACAAAAAATGATAAATCAAAATGTACGTAAAATTACCAAGTTGGGAGGGACATCTTTGGCGGTAACCTTGCCGAGGAAGCTAGTTATGGAATTGGGGTGGAAGGAAAAACAGAAAGTGACGGTTAAAAGGGTCCGCGGAGGATTATTAATTAAAGACTGGAAAAAATAAATATGTCTAAAAAACAAATCATTATGCGAGGGTTTATTGATGCATTGGGGGTTGCGGGGTATGTGATTTTGTTTGCTTGGGTGATAAACAATCTAGAGCACTGGTTCGGCGATGTACCTGACACGTGGCTTGCTCCCGTTTTGATGCTTCTTGTGTTTATCATTTCCGCCTGCGTGACCGGCTCGCTTGTCCTCCTTAAGCCCGTTTTGCTTTATGTGGAAGGGCAGAAAAAAGAATCCGTCAGTTTATTCGTCTTTACCATAGGATTTCTCGTGATTCTCGCGCTCATTATCGCTTTTATCGTAATGGGCCGCTAAAATACATATTTAAATACATATTTAAATACTTATATGGCAAAAAAAATAATATTTTTTATAATAATGACGATAGGTTTCATTTTAATCATCAAAATGCAAATGAATAACAACAAAGAAGAAAACAAAATAAATGCGGTGGAGGTTGACCCGATTTCTCACGCCAGCTTGATTTTGAATTGGGATGGGAAGGCAATATATACCGACCCGGTCGGCGCGGATATGTTCGCCGGCAAGCCTGAAGCGGATATCGTTTTGCTTACCGACATCCACGGAGACCATTTGGACCTTGAAATACTGAAGACAGTCGTAAAAGGGAAAACCATTATTATTGCTCCGCAAGCGGTGGCGGATAAAATGCCGGAAGAACTCAAAACGAAAATGTCCGTGATGAATAATGGCGAGACAGCAGATTATCTCGGATTCAAGGTAAAAGCAATTCCGATGTATAATTTGCCCGAATCGGAAAAAAGTTAT